>OAVG01000470.1_pt1 | contig 19968 bp, 23 predicted proteins | sample 1495271 | NCBI WGS metagenome assembly OAVG01 (sample SAMEA2580077, study PRJEB22360) | human gut metagenome | biome: human gut; feature: human-associated habitat; material: faeces | place: Denmark | collected 2008/2010 | reverse complement strand
AGAGGCCGGACCGGTGATGCAGTGGGCGATGCTGGCGTAGTCGAAGGGGACTTCATCCGGCAGGCCGAAGCGGTTCTTGGCGTCCCAGCAGGCGTGGTGGGTGGTGTAGAGCACCCGTTTGCCGCCGGTGGCTTTGTTCTTGGCGTTGGGGCTGCTGCCGCTCTTCTCCACGATGGTCTGGTAGTTGGCGAAGAGGAGCATATCGCACCACTCCCGCAGGAGGGGTTCAGTCTGCTTGGTGGTCTTCATGGTCCAGCGGTCATAACTGCCCGCAGCGTCCGGCTGCTCGAACTTGGTGATGGCGGCGTGGGCGAGGATCAGCACATGGTGGCCGCTGTTCAGCACCTCCTCGAGGGCGTCGAGGAGCCGGCCGAACTCCTCCTTGACGTAGGTGTAACCCTTGCCGTAGCCGAAGCCCTCGAGGCCGTCCACCTTGGCTTTGGCGCAGATGGCGTCGATGGCCAGACGCTCGGCCCAGTCGGCGGTGTCGATGACCAGCGTGCCGCAGGAAACTTCGCCCCGGGTGACGGCCCGCACCTCGTCCAGCAGCATGGCCCAGCTGGTGGGCTGAGGCAGGCGGGCAACATTGAGCCGCTTGGTGCCGCCCTCGGTGTCGATGAAAACGGGGTCCGGGAAGTGAGAGGCAAATGTGCTCTTGCCGATGCCCTCGGGGCCGTACAGTACGACCTTGACCGGGGAGTTCAAAATGCCGGTGGTGATGGAATAGCTGCTCATCAGAAAGCTCCTTTCGTCCATGTTCTGGTCTGCGTGGGTGCGGCGGACAGGACAGGCAGGTCAGCACCCTTGACCATGCCGTCCTCAATGATGATCTGGCACTCGCTGCCGGTGGAGACGCGGGTGGCGATGGCCTGCAGACCCTCCGCTTCGAGCCAGCGCCCGAACTCTTCCAGCGTGGTCATGTCCATCTGTTCGAGCTTGTCCAGAAGGACAAAGCCGCAGTCCGGGTTGAGCCGCCGGACGATAGCCGCAGCCACCCGGAGCTGGTCGCTGCCGGACATATCCCGCCAGCGCTTGCCTTTATAAGTAAGAGCGCCGTCCTCCACACTCAGCTCCGGCAGGGGCAGGTCGGCACCGTTCAGCAGGTCAAGACGCTCTTTGCGCTTCTGCTCGAGGGCATCCGTAAGCTTGTCGTAGTCGCTGGCGTATTTGGAGGCTTCGTCCTCGGCGCGGGCTTTTTCGAGGTTGGCCCGGACTTTCCGGTTCGTCTCCTCGATGCTCTGGATAGAGGCTTCCAGTTCGGCAGTGGATTCGTCCCGAAGCTGGTCAACGGTCTTTTCTGCATTTTTTCGCTGGTTGAACAGCTTGGTGTGCTTGGTGTCCAGCTCTTCCCGCAGCTTTTCCAGTTCCGCAATGCGCTCACGGGTGCGTTTCAGTTCGTCCAGACACTGTTGTTCCTGCCGGGCCAACTCCTGCGCCTGCTGCCGCAGACGCTGATTCTCGCCGTTCCGGGCCAGAATATCCTGCTGCTGGCGGATGAGGTCAGAGGCGCTGAGGGGCTGTTCGGGAGCGTCGGGGTAGGAGATAAGCTCGTCAGCGAAGTGCTTTTTCTGCTGGGCCAGCTGGCCGGTGAAGGTGCGTTTGTCGTAGATGCTTTTGATCTCCATATCCCGGAGATGCAATTCATTCCCAATGCCGATGATGCGCAGCAGGATGTCAGCCTTTTCCTTGTCGCTGGCCTCCATGAAGCGGGGCAGATCGAGGGCCAGCGGCTCGACAAAAGCGTTCAGCAGCTGCTGGCCGCTGCGGCGTCCGGTGGGGTCGGTGACGGTGAGGCTGCTGTTCTTGCCCTTGCGCTCCACGACGACTCCGTTGGAGAGAGTGACGCGGAGGTGGGCGGGAGCGACGGCACCATCCCGCTGGGCGGCGTTCGGGCGGAATTTTTCGCCGCCAAGCGCCCATGCCAGCGCGTCGAGAACGCTGGTCTTGCCCTGATTGTTGTTGCCGCCCACGAGGGTGAGACCGGTGGGCGCAGGAGTGAGCGCAACGGCCTTGATGCGCTTGACGTTTTCGGCCTCGAGGGCCGTGATCTTTACAGACATCTGGATACCTCCCCTTGAATCTGTCCTAATGTGCGTACGAACTGATCGATCGCGTTTTCCCGCTGTTCACCCGGCAGCTTGCCGAACAGCGGCTTTATGGACTGCGCGAGATTTGTGATGGAGCGGCCGGCCAGAAGGATGCTGTCGTAGGCGTCGCGGGCGTCCTGCTCCTGTGTGGCTTTGTAGTCGGCGGTCATGCCGTCGGCCATTTCCTTGGCCTGCCGGACGACTTCGTCCTTGTCCACCACAGCTACGATGGGCTGCTTCCGGGCGGCTTCGGCCTCGGATCTCCACTTGTCGGCGTGACGCTTGGCCGCTTCGGCTACCTGACGGGAGCCTTCCAGCTGGCTCTCGGCGGTTTTGGCACGCTGCTCGGCCTTGCTCTGCATCTTCCATGCTTCCTCTTCCCGGGCTTCGGCGGCGTCTAAGCGGCTTTTGAGCTGATCGTTCTGCTCGGTCAGACCTTTAATATCAGCATTTGCGGCCTCCAGCTGTGCATTGGCGGTATTCATTGCGTCCCGCGACTCCTGCTCCTGAATGCAGGCGCTCTTCAATCTGGCCTGCGTTTCGTTCAGCTTGTACTCTTTGGCCTTGAGCTGGGCTAAAAGCTCCTGCACCCGCTGGCTGTCTCCGGCGGCTTCGACCAGCTGCCCAGCGCACCCGCTGCGGGCGATGAGGTTCAAATCTTTGCGGGTCAACTCGGGCAGCTGTTTTAATTGGTCAATCGTTGAACCATTAAAAGATTCTCCGGTCTGCACCATATTCCATGCACCCGACTTGCTCATACCCTTGCTCTCATACCACTTTGTCCATGTACCGCCGCCATACCGGCCCGCCTTGGCAGTCAGCGCGTGGATCCGGGCGAGGTAGATGCAGGAGATCAGGTATTCGTCCTGCGCCGCGCCGTAATGCAAATCAAACTGCTGGTCGGCTTCGGTGGCCTGCTGGGATAAATCGCCCAGAGCGGAGAAGTCAAAGCTGGGGACAGCTGCGGATGCAAAAGAAGTCTCCGCAGGAACAACAGGGGCCGATGCGCTGCTCTGCGGGGACAGCGCGGGGGTCAAGCCTTTTGCAGCCGCCTTGCTCGCCGAGGTGGTCGGTGTTGCCGCCGCCGAACTGCTGGCAGCAGGGCTTGTCATGGTCGCAGCAGCATCCGCATTCTGGGCAGGTGTACATGAGAAAATCTCCTTTGCTTTTTTGATGTCAGCAAGAATCTTTTCCATTTCCTGCTGCGGTGTCATGTCCTTGCGGCTACCATTCGGAGTAAAGAACTGATCAAGCAGCTCTCTTTTTGCGGCAACGCCTTTCAGATTCTGGGTGCAGGTGATAGTCAGGCAGTAACGGCCATCAGATCCATAGTCCGATGCACGAATATCTTTGGAAAACGAGCCAAAAATCTCTCTGTCTGGATAAGTGTCTTTGATCCAGGAGGAGACCTGAGACAGAAAGTCGAAGTCCAGACTATGCACTCGACAAGTGCATTTATCCTTGATAGAGCCAGCGAACTCTGACGCATAGGTGAGGGTCTTACTCATCCGGCATTCGTAGCCCTGAGTCTCCCGGCTGACAGTTCTAGCACTTTCATCCCATTGATAGTTTCCGTATGGCATGGCGTAGGGGCATCCCCAGCACTCATGGCCGGGTGCATAGCCGGATAGGCGGTTGCCAGTGGTACTGGCATCGGTGGATTTCTTCACTCGCCGTCCGCATTTGCAGATATAGGTAGTCACACTCTCACCTCCGTGTCCTTCAGGCGGTCCAGCATCTCGGCCTGCAGGTCTTTGTTCAGGGGCTGGAAGCGGTTATTTCGCCAGCCGTAGCAGAGGATAGTGCCATAGATGGGCTGGCCGCGATAAGTACGGTTCAGGCTCTTGCCATAGATACCGTACACCAGCACCGCCGGGGTGCGGGGCAGAACTTTCTGCTCGCAGGGACACTGCAAAAGCGCTTCCATGCCCTGCAGCGTGTCCGGCAGGGTAGTCACGACCGGGTCTTTGCCCGGCTCGATAAGAATACCTTTCATCTCTTGCTAAAACCTCCAAAGTGTGTTATTCTTCGGGGTGATGGGCGTTCAAACCATCATCCCTTTGCAGGCTCGCCGGTGTTCCAGCACCGACGGGCTTTTTGTTTACTCGTCATGTGCTTCACTCCAGCACAAGGCTTTTGACATACGGCAGCCAGTCACGCCAGCATGGCTTGGAAAGACTGCGGTTGACAGCGTAGTAATAGGCTGCATTGCTGATTTTGGAAGAGCCTTTCAACCGCTGCTCTTTGACCATGTGGTTCACCTGATTGCGGGACAGGCCCATGCCCATCAGGAGCTTTTTCATGCGCTTGGTCTTCATGCGTCCCTCCGGTTCTGCCGGTACTCCGGCTCGGCGTTGCGGGCGTGGCGGCGGTCGATGTACTTGCGGCGCTGAGCCTCGCGCTCTGCGGCATGGTCGCCCAGCCGGGCAAAGAACAGTGCCAGCAACAGCAGCACCATCGCGGTGATGAAGTCGGTGCCGGAGATGACCCCGATGGCTTCGATGCTGCCTGCAAAGCCAAGTGCGTACAGCATCCCGACGGCACCGCTGGCCACCGCCAGCCAGTACCAGACGCCAGATTTGATTCTCATGCGGATGCCTCCTTTTTATTTCTGCGGCACACCCAGCTGCACCAGCAGGGCGGGGACGTTGATCATGATGCACCGGCCACTCTTGAGGTGAGGAATGGTGCCTTTAGCAAGCTCTTTGCGCAGGTAGTATTCCGAAAGCCCGGTGGCCCGGGCAGCATCGCGGACATTCATGAACGGGGTAGAGGGGACGGGAGGAGTATGCTTCCTCATGGTGTTCACTCCTTTTTCTCAATGGCATCTGCCAGAATATCGTTCATCAGGGCGAGATAGGCCGGGTAGCCTTTTGCAACGATGGTCAGCTGGTCAACGGCGCTGTTCAGGAAGTCCTGAGAGCTGCGCACGACGGTTTCCATCGCCCGGACGATGTCACAGTCTTCGCTGTATCCGGCTTTGGTTTGACTGCAAAGTGCTTTGACTCTCAAATACAGGGCTTTGCTTTTGTCGCGGGCTTCACGGCGCTTGTCCAGAAAAGCGGTCTGCTCGTCCAGACGCTTCCGGGCTGCGATGACTTGGTCAATGGCCCGCTGGATGTTCTCGTCCTGCACGGCCTGCTGGTCCTTGTGCTGGGCGGCAAGCTGCTTCTCCATCTGGTTGAAGGCTTCGATGTACTTGAGCTTCCACGTTACGGCCTCTTTGCCCGTGAAGCCCATTGCCAGCAGGGCGAAACCGTCGCGGTTCATGAGGTACTCGGGGAAGCGCTGGCCGCGATACTCAAATGCGGTCTCATGGAAGAATTTAGTGGCCGAATTTTCGGCTACTAAAATTTGACGAATGGCCGCCAGAACGTGCTTGTGCTCCTTGCCGAAGCGTTTGGCGACCTCCCGGCTGGATGCCACGGGTTCGCCGTTCTGGGTAGATAAGATAATGTCGTTCAAGGTTTTGACCTCCTTGTGGCTGGCTCCCTTCTGCGGTAGAATAGAGGGACAGAAGGGAGGTGAAAAATATGCAGATGATTCCTGTTTCTTCGTCCGACCTCGCAGCAGTCGGATATGCAGGCACTACGCTTTGGATTTCATTTCATAGCGGCGGACTATACGAGTATTCTGGTGTGCCGCAAAGCGTCTATGAATCGCTGATGAACGCTCCGTCAAAGGGTAAGTATTTTCATGCGTACATTAAGCGCTCGTACCCGTATCGCAGAATTGGTTAATCAATGACCACGAGCACAATGGCGGGGCCGTTTACCTTGACTTCGGCATCTTGGTAGGGCTCTGCTATTGTTGCTTCTACGCCTTCCCGATTGGATAGTTCTGCAACGAGCTGTGCTGTCGGCACATTTTTCAGCGCCCAGCGCTCCGCTTCCGACGGCTCGCTGGGCTTTTTGTTACTGTCCATGTGGTTCACCTTTTTCAAAAATGTGACTTGCTAAGTTACTTAATGGCCGAAAAATACAGCCTGCGGATTGTCGATGCTCAAAAGCTCCACAATCTTTGAGGCCTCATCCGTGCCAAAAACACGTTTTTTGAGCTTGCGGGTTAAGGTTTGCTCCGAAATTCCGAGTTCCTGAGCCAACATTTTTTGGGTGTAGCCAGCCTTGACCATGTACGACTTGAGTAAATTGACGTTTACCACACTTTCACCTCCAAACTGCCTCCTTGTAACTTGTGAGGTCACAAGTATAATAGCATCATATTTGTAACTTGTCAAGTTATTCTTGATAATTGAATTAAAAATATTGTAAACTACCGGTTTATCTGCTATACTATAGACATTAAAGGAGGTGCTCATGGTGACTGTAGGTGATCGTATTCGACAGGTACGTCAAGAGCGAGATGTAACCCAGCAGGAGCTTGCCGATTACATCGGCGTATCGAAGCAGGCAGTATATAAGTATGAAAATAATATTGTAACCAATATACCGACAGACAAAGTTGACGCCATCGCCAAACGGCTGAAAGTGTCTCCCGCCTACTTGATGGGTTGGGAAGAGCAGCCCACTTCCAAATCTACCTCTCCCACCCCTATCCCGCCGGGCTTTGAGCCGATGCCGAAGATGAAGAAGATCCCCCTGATCGGCAGCATAGCCTGCGGCGACCCCATTACAGCAGAGCAGAACATTGAAAAGATGGTGGACGTGCCGGAGAACATCCGGTGCGACTTTTCCCTGACCTGCCACGGTGACAGCATGGTGGATGCCGGTATCCACGATAAAGATGTGGTGTATATCCGTATACAGCCGGAGGTAGAGAACGGCGAGATTGCGGCGGTGCGTATTGATGGCGAAGCCACCCTCAAGCGGGTATATTACAACCCCGGAACGCTGACCCTGATGCCCGCAAACCCGGCTTATGCGCCCATGGTCTACACCGGCTCCCAGCTGGAAGAGGTGCACATTGAGGGCAAGGCCGTGGGCTGGACGCATTGGGTGGGGTGAAAAAATCGCTCGCCGGTGCGAATTGCAGGATTGGTTGTGGAGTGCCGGAAGGTGTTCCGATAAAATGACGAGGAGGAATTGTAAAATGTCTTTATTTGGCAAAAAGGAAAAGGAAGAGATTGCGCGGTTGAATACGGAAATGCAGAGCCTGCGGGACGCAATGCCATCCGAGAGCCGCACACTGGACGACATCAATCGTGAAATCAAAGCTTCGCGTGAAGAACTCGCTCGTGTCCAAGAAAACCTTGAAAGCCGCAACAGCGAGTTGAAAGATGCCTTGGAAGAACTTCAACAGGCAAAAGACCAGCTCATTGAAACGAACGAAGAAGTTTTGATGCAGAGCTTTGGTCTGTACACTCCACAATATTCGTTCATGAATGCGGACGAGTATAAGGCGCACCTTTTGGAGATTCGCGCGAAGCAGAAGGACATGATCAAAAATAAAACGGCAGTCAGTGGCAATATGAACTGGACAGTCAATGGAAATGCGTCCAAAGGCAAGAAGATGGTCTCTGATATGCAGAAACTTCTCCTTCGTGCATTCAATTCTGAATGCGATGATGTAATTGAACACGTCAAATACAATAATATCGAAGCCAGTGAAAAGCGTATTACTACCTCTAGGGAAGCAATTTCCAAGCTGGGGACCATTATGGAAGTCAGCATCCAGCCGCAATACTACCGTCTAAAAATCGAGGAACTTCATCTTGCTTTTGAATATGCCCAGAAAAAGCAGCAGGAAAAGGAAGAGCAGAAGGAAGCACGTGCCAGAATGCGCGAGGAAGCCAAACTGGCAAAGGAAATTGAGGAGGAACGCAAAAAGCTGGAAAAAGAACAGCAGCATTACCAGAATGCATTGCAGCGTATCAATGCACAGCTTGAAGCGGCATCGGATGTTGATCGCGCGGCCATTGAGGAGAAAAAGGCAGAGCTCATGGCGCAGCTTGATAAGATTGATAAGGAATTTGCGGATGTTGATTACCGCGAAGCAAACCAGCGTGCCGGTTATGTGTATGTCATTTCCAACATTGGTGCCTTTGGCGAAAATGTCTACAAAATTGGCATGACACGCCGCCTTGACCCGCAGGATCGTGTGGATGAACTGGGTGATGCATCAGTGCCGTTTAACTTCGATATACATGCGATGATCTTCTCCAACGATGCCCCCAAACTGGAAGCTGCGCTTCACAACGCCTTTGCTGATCGTAAATTGAATTTTGTTAACCAGCGCCGCGAGTTCTTCAACGTCTCTTTGGACGAAATCAAACAGGTGATTAAGGATAACTATGATAAGTCGGTTGAGTTCGTAGAGCTCGCCCCGGCGGAACAGTATCGTGAATCCCTGAAACTCAAAGAACAGGCAAAACATCAAGTGAATTGAACGATTTTTGAGGATGGATATGAAAGATAAAAAAACTTACAATATGGAATTGCAAACCGGAGAAAAAACAAGCCATAAAGCAGTTAGTCCATATTGGTTTGCGTTTATTCCGGCAGCTGCATTCGCAATTCTGACGATGTATGTTGGTATTTCTGAGAATATGGCAAGTGGCGCTATTTTGTTTGTTTCGGTTGTTGTTGTTTTTTTGATGATATTTGTTCCGATTTCACTGATAATTTTTATCTTGAGAAAAATTATCAGCGCTATTGAAAAGGCGAAACAGTAAAAAAGCCCACCCATGCTGGAACATGGGCGGGCAGCAATGAAAAACGCCCCCGGTGCTGGTAACACCGAGAGCGTTTATAGAGTGGCTTGCCCCAGAGGGTACAATCCAACGTGAACACCTGTATTGTACCACCTCCGGGCAGGCTTGTCAAAGTGTACCCATATGGAGGTGTATTTTTATGGCGAGTTTCAAGGAGAAACTTGACAAAAACGGAAACCGCATCTACGAGGTGCAGGCCAGCAATGGGCGAGGGCGGCGTGTCTGGCGCACCTTCCACCCAGAGCCGACATGGAGCAAGCGCACCATTCAGCGGGAGCTACAGAAATTCGCCGCTGAATTGGAGCAGCAGTTGGCGGATGGGAAAGTGCTGACCCGTGAAGAGACTGCGCAAAAGGCCGCTGCGGAAGCCGTAGAGGCGGCCAAAATCAAAACCTTCCGGCAATATGCTGAAGCCGTCTATCTGCCAGAGAAAGCCGCCACGCTGGCGGAAAAGACCCGGGCCAGTTATACCCAGCTGTTGGAGCAGCATGTCTTTCCGGCTCTGGGCCATATGCTGCTGCCGGAGATCACCCCGGCCATGATAAAGGCGTTACTTTCCAGTCTGTCAGAGGAGCTTGCCTTCGCCAGCGTGACAAAGGTGTATGCTGTACTACATAACCTGTTTAAGGCTGCCTTGCTGGATGATACGATAGACCGGAATCCAATGGACAAGGTGCCGCGCCCCCGGAAGTCGAAGGATGCAGCCCTTCCTACAGAGCACAAGGCTTTTACTGCAGAGGAGACGCGGTATATTCTGCGCTGTCTGGATGGCGAGGCGCTCAAGTGGCGGGCGTTTATCCTGCTGCTTATCGATACGGGCTGCCGCCGGGGCGAGGCCTGCGGGCTGCAATGGCAGTCGGTGGATTTTGATACCAACACGATCACCATCGAGAGGAATCTACAGTACACCTCCGAGCGGGGCGTGTACGAGACCCTGCCCAAAAACGGCAAGACCCGCGTTGTAGACATCTCGTCTGACGTGGCCGCGCTTTTGCAGGAGCTGCGGCAGAGTCAGCTGGTAACGGTGCGCTGGGTGTTTACGCAGGACGACAGCCCGGAGCCTATGCACCCAGACACTCCAACTCGTTACTTCCAGCGATTTGGCAAACGGTATGGGATAGAGCACTTCCACCCGCACAAGCTGCGCCACACGTCCGCCAGTCTTGCCATCACCAACGGTGCCGACGTGGTAAGTGTCGCCGCACGGCTGGGACACTCTGACAGCAGCACCACGCTGCGGATGTACGCTCATGCCAATGAGGATAGCATCCGCCGGGTCGGTCAGACCGTAAGAGAAGCCTTGAAGCAGCCAGAAAAGAGAAAGGCTTGAATTTAATGCTGCTTCGTTGCGTCTCTTGATGACTCATATTCATCCTATAAACAGGATGCTTAAAAACCGCAACTTGACCGCAACAAAAACCGCAACATCCTCGAAAAATCGAAGTAATTAACGAGATTGCACGATACAGCATCAGACAAATAAAATGATTGCATCACGCAATTTATTTGACAATGAAACAACATGACACAACACGTTAGAAGTCCCTTTTATAGCTCGTAATGAGCAGGTCGTCCGTTCGAATCGGATCAGTAGCTCCAAAGTAAAATCCCCGAAAAGTGGCTTCACGCCTGACTTTTCGGGGATTTTTGTTTGGCTATGAAAATGCCTTTCGAGGGGGATGTGGGCGCTGATTGCCCTAATTTCGCGGAAAGTTTTTCAAAAAGGTGGCTCAAGAGGTGGCGCAAAAAGGGGAGAGAAACAAGTCGGCCGGGTGCTGGCAGAGAAGGCTGCGTTATTTTCCTGACTTGCGATAAAACGGGAAGGAAACGATACCACCAACCGGTATATGACTCATCCAAGGGGGTATTTTATTATTCTTCGTTGAATGCTTCCTCCTGCGCATGGAACCGCTCGAGGAAGCTGTGCTCCACACCCTCGGACTTGTAGCCGGGCATGGTATCCAGCGCCACTGCGTGGATGCTGCGGAAGATGCTGTTCTCGATGTTGGGGTTATCCCGCTTGAGGCGGCGGAGCAGGATTTTCGTCTCCTGCCGCTTGGAGCCGCCGCCGTTGTCGCACATGGTGCAGTTTTCGGTAAAGCGGCAGGCGCACTGGATGAATTCCAGCTCATTGTAGCGCTTCCACGCCAGAATGTCTTCCTCGCGGATGCAGTACATCGGGCGGATGAGGGTCATGCCGGGGAAGCTGGTGCTGTGGAGCATGGGCGGCATGGCCTGCAGCTGGGAGCCGTAGAACATACTCATAACGGTCGTCTCGATGACGTCGTTGAAGTGGTGGCCCAGTGCGATTTTATTGCAGCCCAGCTCCTTGGCCTTGCTGTAGAGGTGGCCGCGGCGCATCCGGGCGCAGAGATAGCAGGGGTTCTTGTCGGTGTTGTTGGCCACAGAGAAGATGTTGCTCTCGAAGATGGTCACAGGGATGTGGAGCAGCTCGGCGTTGGACTCGATCTTCTGGCGGTTTATCTCGTTGTAGCCGGGGTCCATCACCAGAAAGACCAGTTCAAACGACACATCGCTGTGGCGCTGAAGCTCCTGCATCAGCTTTGCCATCAGCATCGAGTCTTTGCCGCCCGAGATGCAGACGGCGATCTTGTCACCGGCCTTGATGAGCTCGTAGCGCTTGACCGCTACGATGAAGGGGGTCCACAGCTCCTTGCGGTATTTTTTGATGATGCTCCGCTCAATGAGCTGGTAAGGTTCCATTTCGCGTTTCATGGCTCTGTCCTTTCTTTTTCTCACAGCTGGGTCAGCCGGGTGCAGCAGGCGTCAAAGGCGCGGAGAAAGCCGTCCAGCTCCTCCTGCGTGGTCAGGTGGCTCAGACTGATGCGCCACGAGGAGAGGGCGTTCTTCCGGTCGCGGCTGACGGCGAACACCGCCCGGGAGGGCAGGCCGTCCGACGAGCAGGCCGACTTGACCGAGACGCAGACGCCCTCCGCGTCCAGCTCCCGCTGGAACACGGTGCCTTTGACGTTCTCAACGCTCAGGTTCAGGATGTGGGGGATGGCGCTCTCCGGGCTGTTGATGCGGACCTTTGGGTACTTGCTCAGAGCGGTGCGGAGATACAGGTTTGCCTCTTTCACCCGGGCAGAACGCTCCGGCAGCTCATTTACCGCAGAGTTCAGGGCCGTCTCGAGGGAGGCCGCCAGAGCTACTGTAGGGGTGCCGCTGCGGTAGATGGTGGTGCTTTCGCCGCCGTGGATGAGAGGCTCGAGCGCCAGCCGCCGCCGCTTGAGCAGCAGGCCGATGCCGTTCAGGCCGTAGAACTTGTGGGCCGTCAGGCTCATGGTGTCCACGCCCTCGAAGGAGACGGGGATCTTGCCCACGGCCTGGGTGGCGTCTACGTGCAGGTGGCAGTTGGGCCATGCCTGCAAAATTTCCGAAATTTCTTTTACCGGCTGCACGACGCCCAGCTCACTGTCCACCAGCGTCACCGCCACAGCGATAGTGTCGGGGCGGAGAAGCTCTTTCAGGTGCTCGAGGTCGATGGTGCCGTCCCGCCTGATGTCCACGAGGTCGATTTCATAGCCCTGCTCCTGCAGAGCGGTCAGGGTGCCGCTGACGGAGGAGTGTTCCAGCGGGGTGGAGATGATGTGCCTGCCCAGATGGCGGGAGAGCTTTGCCAGCCCCTTGAGGGCGAAGTTGTTGGCCTCGCTGGCTCCCGAGGTATAGATGACCTCGGCGGGCTGTGTGCCCAGCAGCCCCGCGATGCTCTGGGTGGCGTGGTCGATGACCAGTTTTGCGTCCCGGCCTGCCTGATGGCGGGAGTTCGCGTTGCCGGGGCAGCTGCGCTCTACCTCACAAAAACGCTCCAGCACCCGGGAGTCTGCGGGAGTATTGGCCGAATAATCCAGATATGTCATAAGTGTCCTTCTATAATAAGTGGTACAACTGCTGTCGTTTCGGATGCCGCCGGCCCAGTGACCAACTGCGGCAATAGGTTATATTATAGTGCGGAATGCGGCATATTTCAAGGCCGTACGGCCTCTGCCGACAGAAAATCGCCGCAAAATACAGGGAAAAGGTTGTCAGCGTCCTTCTTTTATGCTATACTATGCCGAAGAATGAAAGGAAAGGGGAGAGCGGGATGCTGAAAAAGAAATCGTCTTTTGCACGCATCGGCTGTATTTTCCGTTTCCGATTTGGTCCCGATTTTTGAGGCATTGCCGCTTTCCCGCGGCAGTGCCTCTTTTTTGGGCCGCAGATAGAAGGAGGAAATAATGAGTCAGAATATTGATTACTCCAAGGGCATTTACGACGCCCGCCAGCTGGGTGCCGGACGGATGCTGATCCTGGGCGTCCAGCACATGTTCGCCATGTTCGGTGCCACCGTGCTGGTCCCCCTGCTCACCGGTCTGAGCGTTTCGACCACCCTGCTCTGCGCAGGTCTGGGTACGCTGCTGTTCCACTTCATCACCAAGGGCAAGGTCCCGGCCTTCCTCGGCTCGTCCTTTGCCTATCTGGGCGGCTTCTCCATCGTGGCTCCCATGCTGGCCGACGCCGACGGCAATCTGACCATCGCCAACACCCGGATGCTCCCCTACGCCTGCGCAGGCGTGGCCTTCTCGGGTCTGGTCTATCTGGCCGTCAGCCTGCTCATCTCCACCTTCGGCATCCGGCGCATCATGCGCTTCTTCCCGCCGGTGGTCACAGGCCCCATCATCATCGCCATCGGCCTCATCCTCGCCCCCTCGGCCATCAGCAACTGTCAGGCAAACTGGCTGCTGGCCTTTGTGGCTCTGGGTACGGTCATCGTCTGCAACATCTGGGGCAAGGGCATGGTCAAGATCCTGCCCATCCTGATCGGCGTTCTCGTCTCCTACGCAGTCGCCCTTGTGACCGGTGCCGTGGACTTTGAGCGCATTGCCTCCGCCGCATGGTTCGGCATCCCTCTCCACAAGGAAGCCATGGGCCTCTTTGCCATCGACGGCAGCCCCGAGTTCATCAGCGCCCTGTTCACCATCATCCCCATCGCGCTGGCTACCATGATGGAGCACGTCGGTGACATCGCCGCCATCAGCGCCACCGTCGGCCACAACTACATCAACGACCCCGGCCTGAACCGCACCCTGATGGGCGACGGTCTCGCCACCACTCTGGCCGGTCTGCTGGGCGGCCCGGCCAACACCACCTACGGTGAGAACACCGGCGTCCTCGCTCTGAGCAAAATTTACGACCCCCTCGTCATCCGCATCGCCGCTGTGCTGGCCCTCATCCTGAGCTTCAGCCCCAAGTTTGAGGCCGTCATCAACACCATCCCCACCGGCATCATCGGCGGTATCAGCTTCGTGCTCTACGGCATGATCTCCGCCATCGGTGTCCGCAACGTGGTCGAGAACCGGGTGGACTTCACCAACAGCCGCAACCTCATCATCGCCGCTGTCATTCTGGTGTCTGCTCTGGGCTTCAACTCGGTGGGCGGCCTGACCTTCGCGGTCGCCGGTGTGTCCATCAACCTGTCCGGTCTGGCCATCGCTGCTATCGTGGGCATCCTGCTCAACGCCGTCCTTCCCGGCAACGATTACGAGTTCGACTCTGCCGATGGTGCCGGTGCTCCTTCCAGCGGCAATCTGCAGGTCTGACCTCGACAGGGAAGCCCCTTCTTCGGCAGAAGTGACAGCTTTTTGAAATGTTCTTTGGGCAATGTGCAAGGCTTCAAATAAATGAGAATAATTCTTAAAATCAGTCTTGACTAACCAGGAATCATTGGCTATAATAGAGTCAGGAACAAGATCTGCTGTACCAGAGCAGACCCCTAAAAAAACAACAAACCAAATGGAGGATAAATCTTATGAAGAAGTACGTTTGCACCGTCTGTGGCTACATCGCTGAAGGCACCATCCCCGAGCAGTGCCCCGTCTGCAAGGCTCCCGCTTCCGCATTCGTCGAGAAGACCGGCAACACCTACGTCACCGAGCACGTTGTGGGCATCGGCAAGGCTGAGGGCGTTCCTCAGGAGATCGTCGATGGTCTGCGCGCCAACTTCGAGGGCGAGTGCAGCGAGGTCGGCATGTATCTGGCAATGGCCCGTGTGGCCGAGCGTGAGGGCTACCCCGAGATCGCCGAGGCTTACAAGCGCTATGCCTACGAGGAGGCAGACCATGCTTCCCGTTTCGCCGAGCTGCTGGGCGAGGTCGTCACCGACAGCACCAAGAAGAACCTGATGATGCGTGCAGAGGCCGAGTGCGGCGCCTGCTCCGGCAAGATGGACCTGGCCAAGAAGGCTAAGGCTCTGAACCTCGATACATGCCGAGACCCCGCCCAGGAGAGGGAAAAGGATGGGCCCCGCCATGGCCGCGGCTTCGAGGGCCTGCTGAAGCGCTACTTCAACACGGAAGTCTGAGCAAGGGTACTCCAGTCATTGTAATACGCCGCCCCGGCGTGCAGCTTGCAGCTGCTGCCGGGGCGGCTTTTTTGTGGGAAAGTATTTACAAAAGTCTTCGCAGTCGCTCCAGCTCTTCTACGGTATCTGCATCCTCCAGCTCTTCCTGCCGTGCCGCATATACCGCCCGCACAGACTCCGGATGCCGGCGGATGACCACGCCGCCGCCCTTGCCCTCGGGCAGGGAGCACAGGGCGCCGAAATAACTGCTTCCGAACAGAGCGGGACTTCCCAGCCGCTCCGTGCTGTCCTCGGCACGAAAGCCCAGCCGGAGGATGGCTCGTTCTTTTTCGTCCAGCGCTGAGAGATCGCGCACCATCGCCTCGAGGCTTTCTTTCCGCAAGAGCGGCTGATCTCCGGGCAGGAAGATGCATCCCGCAAGGCCGGGCAGCTCCGAAAGGCGGCGCTTCGAGGCCAAGCCGCACCGTGTCGTTCCGGCCCGGCAGGCTGTGAAGGATGGTTTTCATGCCCGCCTTACAAGCGAGTTCAGCCACTTCCGGCGAGCGGGTCACCACCACCCGGGCCGCGAGGGCGGGCGTCTCTGCTGCGTCCAGCGCCCGGACGATAAGAGGCGCACCGCCGAAGTCGGCCAGCAGCTTATTGGAGCCGAACCGCACCGCCCGCCCCGACGCCATGATGACGCAGCCCACCGCCCTGTTTTCCGTGTGCTCCATCCCGCAGACCTCCCGAAATTTCCGTTGTCGTTCGTTGCCGAATTGATGCTTTCTGACGATAGTATTATAGCGGATTTTGTGATAAAATAAAAGAAAAAGGTCACAGGAAAAAGAGAGGATACTGCATATGATGACCATTCGGGAATACAAGCGGGCTGAAAGCCTCGAGGAGGCTTGGCGGCTCAACCAGAAGCGCCCCAACCGTGTCCTCGGCGGCATGATATGGCTCAAGATGGAGAATATCAATGTCGGCACGGCCATCGACCTGTCGGGCCTCGGCCTCGACACCATCGAGGAGACGGACGAGGGCTTTTCCATCGGAGCGATGGTGACGCTGCGCCAGCTCGAGCTGCACCCCGGCCTCGCCGCCTATACGGACGGTGCCGTGCGGGAGTCGGTGCGCCACATCGTGGGCGTCCAGCTGCGCAACCTCGCCACCGTGGGCGGCAGCATTTACAGCCGCTTCGGTTTCTCCGACGTGCTCACCATGTTCCTCGCGCTGAACGCTTCCGTAGAGCTTTATAAGGGGGGCGTCGTGCCGCTTGCCGAGTACGCCCAGCGCCCCTACGACCGGGACATCCTCGTGCGTGTCCTTGTGCCGAAGGAAAACGCCCGCGTTGTCTACCAGTCGGTGCGCAACAGCCAGACGGACTTCCCGGTGCTGACCTGTGCTGCCGCAAAATTGGCGGACGGCAGCATCCGCGCCGCCATCGGTGCGCGTCCGGGCAAGGCTGTGCTCTACACCGCCGCGCCTGAGGCGGGGGAGACCGCCGAGGAATTTGCTGCCCGCTTTGCCGCCGAGGTAAAGGCCGGCATCAAGACCGAAAGCAATCTTCGCGGCAGCGCCGAATATCGCCGCCATCTGGCCGGCGTGCTGACGAAACGCGCCGTCGGCCGTCTGGAAGGCTGAGGAGGACACCATGCAGATAACACTTACATTGAACGATAAAAAGCTTACCGCCGACGTGGCCCCCGACACTCTGCTCATCGACTTCGTGCGCAGCCACGGCTGCCTGAGCGTCAAGCGGGGCTGTGAGACCTCCAACTGCGGCCTCTGCACGGTCTTCCTCGACGACAAGCCGGTGCTGTCCTGCTCCGTTCTCGCGGCCCGCGCGGATGGCCATAAAGTGACCACGCTGGAGGGCCTGCAGGACGAAGCCGCCGAGTTCGGGGCTTTCATCGCGGATCAGGGTGCAGAGCAGTGCGGCTTCTGCAACCCGGGCTTCATCATGAACGCCCTCGCCCTCTTCCGGGAAAAGGAGTACCCTGCCGACGAGGAAATAAAAGAGTATCTTTCCGGCAATCTCTGCCGCTGCTCCGGTTATGAGGGTCAGCTGCGGGGCATCCAGAACTTCCTCGCGTGGAAAAAGGCGAAAAAGGAGGCGGCAGAATGAACACGGTCAACAAACCCTTCCGCAAGAAGGATGCCATGCAGCTGGTGACGGGCCAGCCTGTCTATATGGACGACCTCGTCCCCGCCGACTGCCTCATCGTGAAGCTCCTGCGCTCTCCCCACGCCAATGCCATCGTGAAGAGCATCAACACCGCTGTGGCGAAGAAGGTGCCGGGCATTGAGGCTGTCTTCACCTGGGAGGACGTGCCGCAGGATGCCCGCCGCTACACTCAGGCCGGCCAGACTTACCCCGAGGCCAGCCCCTATGACCGCCTTCTCATCGACCGCCACGTCCGCTTTGTGGGCGACGTGGTGGCCATCGTGGCAGGAAAAGACGATGAATGCGTCGATAAGGCGCTGAAAATGATAAAGGTCGGGTATGAGGTGCTGGAACCTGTGCTGGACTACCACACCGCCAAGGATAACCCCATCCTCGTCCATCCGGAAGACAACTGGGAGAGCCTCTGCCCTGTGGGGGGTGATAACAAGCGCAACCTCTGCGCCCACGACGAGTGCGGCAGCGGCGACATCGACGCCGTGCTGGCCGACTGCGATGTGGTCATCGACCATGTCTACCATACCAAAGCCTGCCAGCAGGCCATGATGGAGACCTTCCGCACCTATTGCAGCATCGACCTCTATGGCCGGCTGAACGTCCTGAGCTCGACTCAAATCGTCTTCCACGCCCGCCGCATCATTGCAAACGCGCTCCACATCCCGAAATCCATGGTGCGTGTGACGAAGCCCCGCATCGGCGGCGGCTTCGGCGCGAAGCAGACGGCTGTCTGCGAGGTCTACCCAGCCTTCGTGACCTGGAAGACCAGAAAGCCCTCGAAGCTCATCTTCACCCGGGAGGAGAGCCAGATCGCCTCCACGCCCCGCCATGAGATGGAGATCCATCTTCGCCTCGGTGCAAACAAGGATGGCCGCATCCGGGGCCTCGACCTCTACACCCTCTCCAACACCGGCGCTTATGGCGAGCACGGCCCCACGACGGTGGGACTTTCGGGACATAAATCCATCCCGCTCTATAGCAGCGCTGAGGCTTTCCGCTTTACCTATGATGTGGTCTATACCAACCATATGTCGGCGGGCGCATACCGCGGCTACGGCGCGACCCAGGGCCTGTTCGCGGTGGAATCCGCCGTCAACGAGCTGGCCGCGAAGCTCCATATGGACCCCTTCAAAATCCGAGAAATGAACATCGTCCACGAGGGCGACGTCATGCCCGCCTACTACGGCGCGGTGAACACCAGCTGCACCCTCGACCGGTGCCTTGCAAAGGTCCACGAGATGATGAACTGGGACGAAAAGTACCCCCGCCGCGACATGGGCAGCGGGAAGATCCGTGCCGTCGGCATGGGCATGGCGATGCAGGGCTCCGGCATCTCGGGCATGGACGTGGGCAGCGCGACCCTGAAAGTCAACGACGAGGGCTTCTACACCCTGCTCATCGGTGCCGCTGATATGGGGACCGGCTGCGACACCACGCTGGCCCAAATTGCTGCCGAGGTGATGGAATGCGGCCTCGACGATATCACGGTCTTCGGTGCGGACACTGATACCTCGCCCTACGATTCCGGCTCCTACGCGTCCAGCACCACCTACATCACCGGCAAAGCCGTCGAGAAGTGCGCGCTGAAGCTGCGGAACCAGATCTGCAAGCTGGGCGCTCAGCTGCTGGATTGCAGCGAAAATGACGTGGAATTTGACGGTAAAACGGTATTTATCTCGGCTGACCCGTCTGAATCTGTCTCGCTGGGTGATATTGCCACGGCCTCCATGTTCGGCCACGACATCCCGCTGGAAGTCACCGAGACCCACATGTCGCCCCTGTCGCCTCCGCCCTACATGGTGGGCGCTGCCGAGGTGGAGGTGGACACCGAGACCGGCGAAGTGAAGCTGCTGGAATTTGACGCCTGCGTGGACTGCGGCACCCCCATCAACCCGAACCTCACCCGGGTGCAGGCCGAGGGCGGCATTTTGCAGGGCATCGGCATGACCCTCACCGAGAACGTCACCTACGACCAGCGCGGCTGGCCCATGGAGAATTCGCTCATGCAGTATAAGCTCCCCACCCGCGTGGACGTGGGCAAGGTCCGGGTCGAGTTCGAGAACAGCTACGAGCCCAACGGCCCGTTTGGTGCGAAATCCATCGGTGAAGTGGTCATCAACACGCCGCTTCCCGCCATCTCGGACGCCATCTGCAACGCCATCGGCACCCGCTTCTACGAGCTGCCCATCACGCCCGAAAAAATCGCAATGGCAGTGGCCGAAACAGAGGGTGCGGTCTGATGACCGGCCTCGAGGCTCTGCCATTCCTCGGAGAAACTGGACACGTTATTTCTCTGGTGGGCGGCGGCGGGAAGACAACATTGCTCTATGCGCTGGCCCGCCATTATTCGGCGCAGGGACAGCGGGTGCTCGTCTCCACCACGACCCACATCCAGCGTCCGGACGCGAACTACGCCACTGATGAGGCGGCGCGGGACGCCCTCTGGCAGGCTGGCACCTACGCCGCGGCGGGGGTGCCTGCCGAAGGCGGGAAGCTGACCATGCCGCCCTATCTGGACGACTGGATGGCCGAGGCCGACACTGTTTTGCTTGAGGCGGACGGCGCGAAGCGCCATCCCTGCAAGGCCCCGGCCGCTCATGAGCCGGTGCTCCTGCGGTCAAGCGACATCGTGCTGGCGGCAGCCGGGCTGTCGGCGGGGGGGGAACCACCGCCAAACGTTCCTTCCTCG
>OAVG01000431.1_pt1 | contig 21941 bp, 19 predicted proteins | sample 1495271 | NCBI WGS metagenome assembly OAVG01 (sample SAMEA2580077, study PRJEB22360) | human gut metagenome | biome: human gut; feature: human-associated habitat; material: faeces | place: Denmark | collected 2008/2010 | reverse complement strand
ACGCTCCGCGGGTTGTGCACAGATGCGTAAGGAAATTATTTGCCTGCGGCAAATCGCATCTGGCACGCAAAGTTGCCAAGCCCCTCAAAGAGTGAGGGGTTGGGGAGATGAAGTGGGCTTGCCCACTTTGTTCCTTTATTCCATAGCTTATTAATAAAAAAGGAGAAATAGACGATGTACAAGAAAGTATCTTCCGACTTGAATTTTGTTGACCGCGAAAAACAGACAGTAGAGTTCTGGAAAGAACACAAGATTTTTGAAAAGAGTATCGAAGAGAGAAAAGGGGATGACACCTATACTTTTTATGACGGGCCTCCGACAGCAAACGGCAAACCGCATATCGGCCACGTCCTGACACGTGTCATCAAGGATATGATTCCGCGCTATCAGACGATGAAAGGACACAAGATCATCCGTAAGGCAGGGTGGGACACCCATGGTCTTCCGGTAGAACTTGAAGTGGAAAAGAAGCTTGGACTGGACGGAAAAGAACAGATCGAAGAATACGGACTGGCTCCTTTCATCAAAGAATGTAAAGAAAGTGTCTGGAAGTATAAAGGCATGTGGGAAGATTTTTCAGGTGTGGTAGGCTTCTGGGCAGATATGGACGATCCATATGTAACTTATCACAACGACTATATCGAATCAGTCTGGTGGGCATTAAAACAGATCTGGGACAAAGGTCTTCTTTATAAGGGATATAAGATCGTCCCTTACTGTCCGCGCTGCGGAACCCCGCTTTCCTCTCACGAGGTTGCCCAGGGGTATAAAGATGTAAAAGAAAAATCAGCTATCGCAAGATTCAAAGTAAAGGGAGAAGACGCCTATATTCTGGCCTGGACCACAACCCCATGGACCCTTCCGTCAAACGTAGCACTCTGTGTGAATCCGAATGAGACTTATGTCAAAGTGGAAAATGACGGATATACTTATTATCTGGCAGAAGCGCTCTGTGACAGTGTTCTCGAAGGCGAATACAAGGTGCTTAAGACATACAAAGGAACAGACCTGGAATACAAGGAGTACGAGCCGCTGTTCTCGTTTGTGACACCGAAAGAGAAAGCATATTACGTAACCTGCGACACCTATGTAACGCTGACAGACGGTACGGGAGTGGTACACATCGCCCCTGCATTCGGTGAGGACGATGCTCAGGTCGGCAGAAAGTACGGACTGCCGTTCGTACAGCTGGTGGATGAAAAAGGTGAGATGACAAAAGAGACACCTTGGGCAGGAACATTCTGTAAAGAAGCGGATAAACTGATCCTTAAAGATCTGGAAGAAAAAGGGCTCTTATTTGCGGCACTTGACTTTGAGCACAGTTATCCTCACTGCTGGAGATGTGATACTCCGCTGATCTACTATGCGAGAGAATCCTGGTTTATTAAGATGACGGATGTAAAAGACCAGCTGATAAAGAACAATAACACCGTCAACTGGATTCCGGAAAACATCGGTAAAGGACGTTTCGGGGACTGGCTGGAAAATGTCCAGGACTGGGGTATTTCCAGAAACCGTTACTGGGGAACTCCGCTGAATGTCTGGGAATGTGAATGCGGACATCAGCACGCCATCGGTTCTATTGAAGAGTTAAAGAGCATGTCTGACAACTGTCCGGATGACATCGAACTGCACCGCCCATATATTGACGATGTGACCGTGAAGTGTCCGGAGTGCGGAAAAGAGATGCACCGGGTGGAAGAAGTCATCGACTGTTGGTTTGACTCAGGCTCCATGCCGTTTGCCCAGTGGCATTATCCGTTTGAAAATAAAGAAATCTTTGAGGAGAATTTCCCGGCGGACTTTATCTCGGAAGCAGTGGACCAGACAAGAGGATGGTTCTATTCTCTCCTGGCGATCTCTACATTGCTGTTTGACAAGGCTCCATATAAAAATGTCATTGTATTAGGCCATGTCCAGGATGAAAACGGACAGAAGATGTCCAAGTCCAAAGGAAATGCAGTCGATCCTATGGAGGCACTGGCAGAGCACGGGGCAGATGCCATCCGCTGGTATTTCTATACAAACAGCGCCCCATGGCTTCCAAACCGATTCCATGGAAAAGCTGTTACTGAGGGTCAGAGAAAGTTCATGGGAACACTGTGGAATACCTATGCATTCTATGTGTTATATGCGGAGATCGATCAGTTTGATCCTACAAAATACAGTCTGGATCATGACAAACTGCCGGTCATGGACCGCTGGCTTTTATCCAAGCTGAATTCTCTGGTGAGGACTGTAGATGAGAATCTGGGCGCTTACAGGATTCCGGAAGCAGCAAGGGCTCTTCAGGAATTTGTCGATGAGATGAGCAACTGGTATGTAAGACGATGCCGTGAGAGATTCTGGGCAAAGGGAATGGAGCAGGATAAGATTAATGCATATATGACCCTTTACACTGCTTTGACGACTGTCTGCAAGGCAGCGGCTCCGATGATTCCGTTCATGACGGAAGAGATTTATCAGAATCTCGTAAAGAGTGTGGATCAGGAGGCTCCTGAGAGCATCCACCTGTGTGACTTCCCGGCTGTGGACGAAAGTCTTTGTGATAAAGAGCTGGAAGAAAATATGGACGCTGTACTGAAGATTGTAGTTCTCGGACGTGCGTGCAGAAACAGTGCAAGCATTAAGAACCGCCAGCCGATCGGGCAGATGTATGTAAAAGTACCTTCAGAGCTGCCGGAATTTTATCAGGATATTATCCGCGAAGAATTAAATGTAAAAGCCATTGAATTTACGGATGATGTTTCAAACTTCACCACTTATAATTTCAAACCGCAGTTAAAGACGGTTGGACCGAAATACGGAAAACTCTTAAACGGTATCCGCAAGCATCTGACAGAGCTGGACGGAAATAAGGCCAAAGCAGAGCTGGATTCCAAGGGAATGCTTGAGTTTACTGTGGATGGTATGCCGGTGGAACTTTCCGAAGAAGATCTCTTGATAGAAATGGTGAAGCAGGAAGGCTTTGTGACAGAGGCGGACAGTGAATTTACTGTTGTGCTGGATACGAATTTGACAGAAGAACTTCTCGAAGAAGGATTTGTCCGCGAAATCATCAGCAAAGTCCAGTCTATGAGAAAAGAGGCGGGATTTGAAGTGATGGATAAGATCACGATCTTTTATGAAGCAAATGAAAAAGTCAACGAGCTGATCTCAAAAAATGAAAGTACTGTCATGAACGATGTGCTGGCTACGGGGATTGTGTCAGGAGAGGCAGCAGGCTTCACGAAGGAGTGGAATATCAACGGAGAAAAAGTAACTCTTGGGGTGAAAAAGAACGAAGAATAAAAATCATCAGATAAAGATGAAAAAGAGATGGGCGGGATATCATCAGCAGATGGGTATCCCGCCCATCTTTTGCAGATAAAAAGCAGGGATATGTAAACGATAAAATATTGTATCACTTTAACTTTTTTAGCATAGACAAAACGTCTGGCTGGGTAGGAGTAAATTTAACGCCTCGTTTGAGCATACCTAGAACTTTTTTTGCTTTCGTTTGGACAATCTTGGCGGTATGTTGGCTGGTTAATTTTAAATGATTCCCGGAAATGGTAAAGGGACGCTTGATATATTTTTCTGTTATAGGAAACATATCCTGTATTAAGAAAACACTTTCGATGCCGGTGTCCAATTTTGCAATATGCAGAATATCACAAGGTCTGCCATCAGAAATGCGCTGATCCATGAGCTTTTGATATTTCATAATCTTACTGCTCATAGGAATCATCCAGTAAATTTCATGTGAGATATCCCGAAAGCAGTAATAATGTGGCCTGGATTCAAGTTTATTGCCTTTCAGATATGGATCATTCATGTCGTGGAAAAATTCATCTTTTATAATGTAGAATCCTGAGATTGTCATATAAATATCCCTTTTTAGTATAATTATGTAAATAAAGATTATAAAAACTTCCCACAATTTGTGGGAAGTTTACAACCCAACTACTTATATACCGCATATTGGTCAGCGGTAAACTTACAACCCAACTACTTATATACCGCATATTGGTCAGCGGTAAACTTTGTATATTTATCATAACAAGGTTTTTACGTACTGTCAATATTTATTTCTATTTATATACAATTATGATTGATTATGTAAAATAGTTTTTGGAATACATTCTGCCTGTCCTGAATAAAATAATAAGACGGACAGGAAGGGGGATTTTGATGAGAAATAAATTGTCCTACCTTTTCTTTTTACTGTTTCTGTTCTGCAGTGTTCCATATCTGCTGACAGTAGTGCTTTCAGGAAAAGAAGAAGCAAAACCTGTGGATTTTCAGACACACACCAGCGGCTATACTGTGACAGTAAGCGGAAAACCAATGGACTTAGAAGCCTATCTGCTGGGTGTATTGCCGACACAGATTTCTATGGATGATGAAAAAGAGGCGCTAAAAGCCCAGGCGGTCATTTTGAGGACAGATATTATACGAAGAATGGGTGATAAAAAGAACATAAGCCAGGATTCTCTTCCATACAAATATGAGTCGGATGACAACCTTCAGGAAAAGTTAGGGGAACAAAAATATAAAATAACCGATCAGTCAAGAAAACAGGCAGTCGGGGAGACGACCGGGGAGGTCATGACATATGAGGGAAAGTACATACAGCCGTATTTCCATGGCATCAGCGTCGGTACTACTTTGAGTGCCAAAGAATGGTTCGGAAAAGAGATCCCTTATCTTCAGGAAAAAGACAGTTTGAAAGATGTGGAATCATCGGAATATATGACTGGTATCCCAGTTACATACGGACAGGTGGTGACTCAGCTAAAAAAGGAGAAAAAGATCAGTCTGTCGGTGGAAGAAGCCAAGAAATCCATACGAATCAAAGAAAAGACGGGAAACGGTTATGTCAAAAAGGTACAGGTAGGAAAATATGTTATGACCGGAGAGGCGTGGGCAAAATGCTTTCAGCTGAATTCTACCAACTTTTATCTGGAGCCGTATGACGGCAAACTGAGGATGGTCGCCTTGGGAAAAGGACTTGGACTCGGACTGTCCCAATACGGAGCCAATGAGCTGGCCAAGGACGGAAAAAGCTATAAAAAAATCTTAAAATATTATTACACAGGAATTCAAATTACAAAAATGTCTGATCAGTGAATAAAGCCTCTGAATTCGGTAAAACTATCACTGAGGTGATGAAAATGAAAGGACATAACCGGGACGTCTCTTCCCCATTAAAGAAATACTATGCGGTGATGCTGGTAGGACTGGCCCTTTTTATCGGGATCATGACATATTACAGCATAGAATTTAAAAATAAAAGAGACTTAGCAAAACAGCAGGTAGATTTAAACAAGGATTCTGTCGGTGTCAATAACGGGGCTACCGAGGGAACAACAGAAGCAACGACAACAGAAGCGACAGAGGCAGAGACTGAAAAGACCACAGAGACTATGAACCAGAATACGGTATCATATGATGGAAAAACAAAGCTTGCCTGGCCGCTGACAGGAAACATTCTGATGCCTTACAGCGTAGACTCCACTATTTATTTTGAATCCCTGGATCAGTACCGGGTAAATAAGGGAATCATGATCGAGGCAAAAGAGGGAATGGCAGTAAAAGCTCCGAAAAATGCAAAAGTAGAAGAAATCCGCAAGACCGAAGAATACGGACAGACTGTACTCCTGGATTTAGGAAATGGTTACACCGCTTTCTACGGACAGCTGAAAGATCTTGCTGTGAAAGAAGGAGATATGGTGACCAAGAACCAGATCCTCGGTAAGGTGGCGGCTCCTACTGACTGCTTTACACTGGAGGGTGCAAATGTGTACCTGCAGATGGAAAAGGACAAGAAGACAATTAATCCAACCAGTTATTTAGAATAGTGGAACAAAGATGTAAAAATATCGTATACTATATAAGAAGCAAAAATAACAGTCAATGTACTTTCTACTTTACTTTGCTTTTTAGGGTATTTTACTTTTCACATCTTTGGCTGCTGTAGAAGAAAGGCTGCCGCTTCGGCAGCTTTTTCTTCGAATAAACGAAGGAGAATTATAGATGAAGAACTATACATATATTTTAAAGTGCAGCGACAAGAGTCTCTACACAGGATGGACCAATGACATTGAAAAACGGCTGAAGTCCCACAACGAGGGCAAAGGCGCCAAGTACACAAGAGGCCGGACGCCGGTTGAACTTGTGTACCTGGAGGAGTTTGATACAAAAGAGGCGGCGATGAAAAGAGAAGCCGCCATAAAAAAGATGAGCCGGGCAGAGAAATTAAAACTGCCCGGCATAAAAGTGTGAGTTTTTCAGCACTATTTCCGTCGCACTTTGTTGTAGAATCGTTGCGAGCTGTAACCGTGAATCCGGAACGGTCTACTGTGTGTGCAGATACTCTTCTGTTCATGACTGCTCCTTCTAGGCCAATTACAATTATCGGAGTAGAAGAAAAAGCTTCGGTAAAATTCACCCTTGCATCTACGGTAGAAGAAGCGTTTACACTGACACTTCCTCGGTTTATCAATATTTTTCTATTTGCAAATTTATCTAGTTGTGAATTGGTATTATCTAAGCTGGTTTTATCTGCTTTTAAAGCCGAAGTTGTATTATTTAAAGCCAAATCTAAATCATCAGCCCTACGATTCACTTCACTGATCGCTTCTGTATGTTTCCGGTAAGCCTCAATATTCACCAACCCGCTGGAATCCAGTACAACTTCAAACGGTACCGTATTGGAAGTATTAAAATAAAAATTCCATGTAACAGAGTACCCCGGGCTTTCTGCTTCAGAAGGAACATGTTTCGCCTGTGATGCCTGTGAAATGCAAAACAATATCTCACCTTCATCCGGATCTTCCGCGAAAAAACCAACCTGCCATAAGTCATAGCTCTCTTTTAAACCTGTGTTTTCAAGAAGTACAGGAAGAATTGTTTTTTCACCTTCGGTTCTGGAGGGCTGAAGTGTAATATCATATCCTCCCTCCGTGACATCTGTCTGCTGCCGAAGATCTACAATCGGGATCTTTTTGGAACCCGTCGTAACTCTGCTGATCTTTAAAGTCTGCCCTTGAAGCAGCTTAGCCTGCAGTGCTTTTCCTTTGTCTGTTAATACTGTGTTTTCCCAAATATTCATTTCTTTCTCCTTTGTAAAAAAATGATTTGTTAACTGCAGAAATGAATATAGCATGATGACCGCGGGCAATGTGGGCAAGTTTGGGTTTGCGCAGAAAAAAAGAAACACAATGCTTCTGTGTTTCTTTTGATATCTCCCCAATATGCTGCCTCCAAACAAAACGTTAAATAAAAAACATCATGATCAAATGGCAGGCGCTTCCTCCCATGACGAACAGATGAAAAATTTCATGCAGTCCGAAATTCTTCCGGTGGTTTTCAAACCATGAAAGCTTCAGGGCGTAGATGATGCCGCCTACGGTGTAAATGATACCACCGGCCAAAAGGAGTCCGAAGCATACTGCAGACAATTTCTTAAATAACGGAGATATGGCTATGACGCAGAACCAGCCCATGGCGATGTACATGACAGATGACACCCATTTAGGACAAGTCACCCAGAACATTTTAAAAACAATTCCTAAAATAGCGATGATCCAAATGGCGGTCAGCAGCCCGTAGCCCACTTTGCCGCCCAGTACTATGGTGCAGATCGGTGTATAGGAACCCGCTATCAGGATAAAGATCATAGCATGATCGAGTTTTTTCAAGACTTTCATGACATGTTCAGAAGAATAGATGGAGTGGTACGTTGTGCTGGCCCCGTACAGGCCGATCATACTGAGGACAAAAATAGTCAAAGAGGCAATGCGGATATAGTCATGGGTCTTTATACTGCTGACAATCAAAGGAATCCCAGCCGCAATGGATAAAACCATGCCTATAAAATGTGTGACAGCACTTCCGGGATCTTTCAGTCTATAATTCATAGTGTATATACCTCCGATAAAAACTTGAGTCATTAATATATTATATGTAGTAATGAAAACTATATTCGGTGTATTTATATACTACTACTACAGTGCAGTCATTTCAAGGATTTTTCCTATATTTATAAAAAGTTAAGATATTAATTGACATATGTCAGAAATGTGGTATCATAATAAATGACATATGTCAGTAAAACCACCAAAGGAGAAAACGGATGCCGAGACCCAGAAAATGCAGAAGAGTCTGTGCCATGCCGGAGAATCAGGGCTTTGAGCCGCTGGGAAAACAGGAAAAATACTGCGGAAACAGAATCGTCAAGATGAGTATTGATGAATACGAAACCATTCGGCTCATTGATTGGGAAAAGCTCACTCAGGTGCAGTGTGCGGAGCAGATGGGGATTGCCAGGACCACGGTTACAGGCATCTACGATTCTGCCAGAACTAAGCTGGCTGATGCTCTCATTCATGGAAAAATGTTAAAGATTCAGGGCGGGGATTATACACTCTGTTCTGGAGATAAAGAAAAATGCAGCGGGCACTGCTGTAAAATAGAAAAGGAGAAAGAAAGATGAAGATAGCAGTAACTTTTGAAAACGGAGATATTTTTCAGCATTTCGGACATACAGAGCAGTTTAAGATTTATGAAACAGCCGACGGAGAAGTGTTAAACAGTGAAGTCGTATCCACCATGGGAAGCGGGCACGGTGCTTTGGCAGGATTTTTACAGGAACACGGGGCAGATACTCTGATCTGCGGCGGAATCGGTGCAGGGGCACAGGAAGCTTTAAAGGAAGCAGGAATTACTCTGTACGGAGGAGTTTCCGGAAGCGCGGATCAGGCTGTTGAGGATCTGCTTAAAAATGAACTATCCTATGACGAAAATGTCATGTGCAGCCATCACGGTGAAGACCACCATCATGACGGAAACTGCGGGGAGCACGGCTGCGGCCGTCACTAATTGTCGAAAGACAGGCACATCGTCTTCTTGACGCGGAACATGAAAATGTGTTATAGTTGATAACGTTGTTGCTCTGGATTGTCAGCATGCCTGACAACCCGGAGCATTATTTTTGATTGAAAGAGAAAGATACAGAGGAATTTATGGACGCAGTAAGATTTGATGAGTTGAATATTAATGATAAAATATTAAAAGCAGTGAAAGAGATGGGCTTTGAGGCTTCCTCTCCGATCCAGGGGGCGGCAATCCCGGTGATTCTTGAGGGAAGAGACATTGTTGGTCAGGCACAGACAGGAACCGGAAAGACCGCTGCATTTGGAATACCGCTTTTGGAAAAGTTGGATACCAAGGTGAAAAAGCCTCAGGCAATGATTTTATGTCCCACAAGAGAACTGGCGATCCAGGTGGCAGATGAGATCCGTAAATTAGCCAAATTTATGCATGGAGCAAAAGTGCTTCCGATCTATGGGGGACAGAACATTACAAATCAGATCCGGTCCCTCAAAGCAGGAGCCAATATTATAGTAGGAACACCGGGCCGTATCATGGACCATATGCGCCGTCATACTTTAAAATTAGAAGATTTGAAAATGGTAGTCCTGGATGAGGCGGACGAGATGCTGAACATGGGATTCAGAGAAGATATTGAAAGCATTTTAAAAGAAGTGCCGGAAGAAAGGCAGACTTTATTATTCTCTGCCACGATGCCAAAGGCGATCCTGGACATTACAAAAAAATATCAGAAGGATTCCAAGCTGATCAAGGTAGTGCGCAAGGAACTGACGGTACCGAATATAGAGCAGTACTACTATGAGGTAAGGCCGAAACAGAAGGTTGAAGTGCTCTGCCGTCTGCTGGATATGCATTCTCCGAAGCTTTCTATCGTATTCTGCAATACAAAACGTATGGTAGACGAAGTTGCGGGAGAGCTGAAAGGCCGGGGATACTTTGCAGAGGGAATTCACGGAGATTTGAAGCAGAGTCAGAGAGACCGTGTCATGAAAAGTTTCAGAGGCGGGCGCGTGGATATCCTTGTGGCAACAGATGTGGCTGCAAGAGGCATCGATGTAGATAACGTAGATGCAGTATTCAATTACGATCTCCCTCAGGATGATGAGTTTTATGTGCACCGGATTGGGCGTACTGGACGCGCAGGCAGGACCGGAAATGCATTTACTTTTGTAGCCGGAAAAGAAATTTATAAGCTGAGAGACGTACAGCGATACTGCAAAACAAAGATTAAGGCAAGACCGATCCCCAGTATAAACGATGTTCAGGCTACCAGAGCAGAAAAGAGCCTGGAAGAGATCACAGGGCTGATCGAAGAAAATAATCTGGATAAATATGTGGATATGTTGGATGAGTTTATTAATGAGACTGACTTCACTGCATTGGAAATCGCCGCGGCATTTTTGAAAAAGCAGATTTCTGAAAACGAAGAGGAAGTTCGCCAGGGTGAAGATTTTGGAGATACCGGTGCCGAAGCCGGTATGGTGCGGCTCTTTATCAATATCGGAAAGAAGAAAGGTGTCAGGCCGGGGGATATCCTTGGGGCGATTGCAGGGGAGTCCAGTATCTCCGGTGATTTGGTAGGTGCCATTGATGTGCATGATCAATATACGTTTGTAGAAGTGCCGAAAGAGGTTGCAAAAGACGTTATGTACGGAATGAGACACGCAAAGATCAAAGGGAAAAGTGTCAGCATGGAGCCGGCAAACAGGAAATAAATACAGAGCACTATGACGGAATGAATTTTCGTCATAGTGCTTTTTTTCGCATATTTCTCAAGTAAGGTCCTTGACAACACAAGTAAGGTGATTTATACTAAAAACAGTAACAATTATTATTATGAGAGGAGACGCCTATGCAGCCTGCGACGAAAAGGAGCAAGCAGAGGGATGCGATCATTAACTTTTTGATGACGAGAAAAGATCATCCGACTGCGGATACCATTTATGTAAATATAAAAGAAGAGTTTCCAAACATCAGCTTAGGTACGGTTTACCGCAATCTGGCACTGCTGTCAAGCCGCGGTGATATATTAAAACTGAGCTATGACGGCGGGGCAGACAGATATGATGCTAATGTTGGTCCGCACTATCATTTTATATGCAAAGAGTGCGGGGAAGTTATCGATCTTGAGATGGACCCGATCGACTATGTGAATGCGATTGCAAGCGCCCAATTTAAAGGTCGTGTAGACGAGAATGTCACTTACTTCCGTGGGGTATGTGAAAAATGTTTAAAAAAAGATATTGACAATACAAAATAGCGGTGTTATGATTAGATCAGTAAGAAAACAGTAATAGTTACTGATATCTTAACTGGATTTCTTGAACATAGCAAAAACAGTAAAACAAATAAATCAAAAGGAGATGTATAAGTATGAAGAAATGGGTTTGTACAGTATGCGGTTACGTTCACGAGGGAGATACTCCACCGGAGAAATGTCCTACATGCGGAGTTCCGGCAGAGAAGTTCAAAGAGCAGACAGGAGACAGAGAGTGGGCTGCTGAGCATGTAGTCGGAGTGGCACAGGGAGCCAGCGAAGACATCATGACAGATTTAAGAGCAAACTTTGAAGGAGAATGCTCCGAAGTAGGCATGTATCTTGCGATGAGCCGTGTAGCACACAGAGAAGGATATCCAGAAATCGGATTATACTGGGAAAAAGCTGCACTGGAAGAAGCAGAGCATGCATCAAAATTTGCCGAACTGCTCGGAGAAGTCGTGACAGACAGCACAAAGAAAAACCTTGAGATGAGAGTAGAAGCAGAAAATGGGGCGACAGCAGGTAAGTTTGACCTTGCAAAAAGAGCGAAGGCAGCAAACTTAGACGCAATCCATGACACCGTACATGAGATGGCAAGGGATGAAGCCCGCCATGGAAAAGCTTTTGAAGGATTACTGAAGAGATACTTCGGATAGACCTTAAGTATTTCCCACAGCCAGATCAAAGGCTGTAAAAAAGAAATTCATACACTTTTCTTGATCATACACCTCTATTTCATATGAGAAGCCGGGAGCATTCCCGGCTTCTTTTGCACATAAATGAATCTTACAGCATACCCTATGAATATGCTGCGTCGTTTGCGCTGAAAGATGCGCACTACGCGCCGGGATGTTTTCCGTCTGTTCAGGATGGGTATACTAAAGATAAAGATCCGAAACAGCTAAGCAAAACGAATTATGAGGTGAAGATTGAGATGTTAAATGAAGAAAAGATTTGTTCAAGAATGGTAGAAATGGCAAACCGCTCAGACGGAAAGAAAGGACTTTACTGTATTTGCAGCCATATGGGCTGGGCAGGCTTCCTTTCAGACGGCGGCAGGGTTGAAATTCCATTGGAAGGAATACCGGGACATATTAAAACAGACAGCATTAGGATTGATCGGAGAATACCCGGGGAATGGCTGCACAACTACCGGGTTTCAGCAGAAAAAATTTGTTTTTCCAATTATATTCCCGGGGAGGTAATGCTGAAAACAGACGACCGGATGGGAAGAGAAAAGAGTATTGTGCTGCATGTGAAGATCCACAGGGACAGAATGTCATAGTTCCCTGCAAAGATATTTAGTGGTATACTGGTATCAAACATAAAAGGAGGAAAAGAGAATGATAGCATTGATAGTTATATTAGTAATTGCTGCAGTATTGGTGATCTGGCTGATCAGTTCGTATAACGGGTTTATTACCCTGAGAAATAAGACAGAGGAGGCATACTCTGCGATGGATGTATCCCTGAAAAAGCGGTATGATTTAATCCCAAATTATGTGGAAACCGTTAAGGGTTATGCAAAACATGAGGCGGGGACGCTGGAAAAGGTAGTGTCAGCCAGAAATATGGCCATGGGAGCTTCAGATCCGGAAGAAAGGCTTGCCAATGAAAATGTACTTACCGGCGCACTGCGTTCTTTATTTGCGGTCGCGGAAGCTTATCCGGATTTGAAAGCAAACCAGAATTTTATACAGCTTCAGGATCAGCTTCAGAGGATCGAAGAAGAGATCGCAGGTTCCAGAAGATATTACAACGGAGTTGTCAACAAGTACAATACCAAGGCAGAGATGTTCCCTGGAAATATTGTGGCAGGTATTTTTAAATTCACAAGAAAACCATTGTATGAGATCAGCGATGAGGCTGAGCGTGAGAATGTAAAAGTATCGTTCTAGTGCTCTGACGCAGGGAGGTCATTATGAAAAAATTATGGGGCTCCGGCTTCATCGCAGTTGTCCTGCTGGTCCTGTGTATAGGGGCAGGATCTGCACTGGAAAGCATATCAGGGCTGTCTCCGTCCAGTGTGGAGTCAGACCCTTACATGTATACAAAGCAGTTTGAGACAAAGGTTGTGGTTGGAAACGACGGTTCCTATGACATTACAGAAAAAATAAACGTGAGATTCATGGAAGACCGTCATGGCATTTACCGCTATATCCCAAGAAAAGGGACCATAGCTTCCTATGATAAAAAGGGGAAGATTCAGAAAACACCTTTCTATGCTTCTGTAAAACTGCTCCGTGCCAATGAAACTGTGGATGAGAGCAGTGAAAACGGCAGCAGTGTCTTCCGGTTTGGAGACGAAGACAAGACAGTGAGGGAAGGGATTTATAAGTTTGAATACCTTCTCAGCCCGAAATTCCAGCAGAAAAGTTATGATAACATCTACTATAATATTTTTCCGACACAGTGGCAGAACCAGATTCCGGCAGGGAGCAGGTTTACCATCCAGTTTCCGAAAAAGTTTGATATGGACCGGCTGAAGTTTTACTGTGGGGAATATGGATCGACAAAAGAGGCCGGAGATATTCTGTCGCTGGAAAAAGACGAAAAAAATCTTACAGTGACAGGGACTTTGAAGAAAAGTCTTCCACTTGGTTCCGGTCTTACCTGCTTTGCAGAAATGGATGCCGGATATTTCAGCGGGAACCAGCAGCTCACTGCAGTCCCATGGATAATATTAATTCCATCGGTGATCATATTCGCAGTTGTCCTCTGTATGTTCCTTATGTTCGGCAGGGATGAAAAAATTATTCCATCGATCCAGTATCAGCCGCCGGAGGGACTTGACAGTGCCGGAGTGGGCTACATCATCGATGGAAAAGTTCAGGACAAGGAAATGCTCTCCCTGATTCTTTACTGGGCAGACAGGGGCTACCTCACCATTGAAGAAAAGAAAGGGAAGCTTACCTTCCATAGAAAGTCGGATCTTGAAGCTTCGGCGCCGGCATACCAGAGGATTATGTTTGACGACTTATTCAACGGTAAGGATGATGTAAAGATTGACGATCTGAAATATAAATATGCGGATACTCTTAATGTGGCAAAAAGTAAACTCATCCGGTATTTCGGAAGAGAAAAGCATTTTAGTATTTATACATCGGCTTCAAAAGCGGCAAGAGGGATCTCAATGGTGCTTGCGGCTCTTCCTTTGGGATTATTTATGGCCGTTACAAGTGTTTATTCGTATACGGGGATCGCAAGGATCATCGTTCAGACCATTTTATGGATGTTGTTGTTCGGTGGGATGATCTTATTTACAGCCGCGGTGGACAGCTGGTATGCCAAAAGCAGGGACAGCAGGAGGCTGTGGGTATTCTGGGGTCTTGCTTTAAGTTTTCTGTCTGCGGCAGCTTACACAGGAAGCTATGTTGTAAGAGTCAGAAATGGAGAGATTTTCAGCTATATCTGGGTCCTGGCCGCAGTGCTTGTTATGACCGGCGGAATGATCCTGATGACCGGATTTATGAAAAAGAGAACCCATCAGTGTATTGAGTGGATGGGGTATTTGGCGGGACTCCGTGATTTCATTGAGACCGCGGAGCTGGACAGAATGAAAATGCTGGCAAAAGATCAGCCGCAGATGTTTTATCACATCATGCCGTATGCCTATGTATTCGGTCTTTCCGATGTGTTTGCTGAGAAATTAAAAGATCTCGGTCTGTCTGCGCCTGACTGGTATGAAACAGACCGGCAGTTTACATTTTTTGATTATTATATCTTTAACCGGTGTTTAATGGGAAGTATGGCCCATGTGACGAATACTCTTTCCGTGCCGGAACCCCCGAAAACATCATCCGGAAGCGGAGGCTTCGGAGGAGGCTCCTTTGGCGGAGGGGGATTCTCCGGGGGCGGTTTCGGCGGAGGCGGAGGCGGAACCTGGTAGAAGAAAATGAAAGGTGGAGGAACAAGTGTATAAAAATGTTTCAAAGTTATTGATCTATGGTGATATGGAGCCTGACTCCATTCTGATGCAGCTCAGTGATATTTTCCGCTGCATGGATGAGAAAAGCCAGACGAAGGAAGTTTTGACGACCAGGGTTTTCAGGCAGATCAAACGTATCCTTCAGGTGGCGACAGACTATGGATTCGATGAGAACCTCTGGCATAACTACCTGACATTTCTGCTGATCACCAATGAAAATCCATTCAGCATTACCTGTGAAAAGGTAGGCGCCAGAGAAGGAAGCGTGAATTATTTTGCGGAAAATGATTTCCGGGCATTTAAGGGGCTGTTTGACTATGACTTTTCGAAGATTGAAGAATATCTGGGAGTGGACTGCTTCAGCCGTCTTTCTGACTATAAAGCGATTGGAAAGCCGGAGCTTATGTATAACAAAAATGTCAGCGAGAAAGTCCGGGCGCTGAGCCGGGAGTTGGAGCAGACGAGCGATGAACATGAATATTTCCGGGTAGTCACAAACTTTTATAAGGCTTACGGCGTGGGAATGTTCGGACTTAATAAGGCTTTCAGGATCGAGGAAAAAGCCGGAGGGGGCATTACATTCCGCGCAATCAACAATATGGATAAGGTGACTCTGTCCGATCTGGTCGGATATGAGATCCAGAAGAAGAAGCTGGTCGATAACACGGAAGCCTTTGTCCAGGGGCGCAAGGCGAACAATGTGCTGCTGTTCGGAGACAGCGGTACCGGTAAATCTACCAGTATCAAGGCTATTGTCAATCAGTATTATGACCAGGGCCTGAGGATGATCGAGATATACAAGCATCAGTTTAAAGATTTGTCCAATGTGATCGCACAGATCAAAAACCGGAATTATCGTTTTATTATTTACATGGACGATCTGTCTTTTGAAGAGTTTGAGGTAGAATATAAATTCTTAAAGGCAGTTATTGAAGGCGGCGTGGAGACAAAGCCGGAAAATATCCTGATCTATGCTACATCCAACAGGAGGCATCTGATCAAGGAGACTTGGAGCGACCGGGATGATGTGAAGAATGAAAGCGGTATGCACAAGTCCGATACGATGGAAGAGAAATTGTCTCTGGTAAACAGGTTCGGTGTAACAATAAGCTACTCTAAGCCTACTCAGAAGGAATACTTCAACATTGTGATACAGCTTGCAAGAAAAGAAGGGATCACGATGTCGGATGAGGAACTGCAAAAAGAGGCCAATAAATGGGAATTGTCCCACGGGGGAATATCCGGAAGGACGGCACAGCAGTTTGTGAATTATCTGATGGGAATTGAAAAGAGTGAAACCTGATAGGATAGAAGAGGGGTCATGCAATGATTTTGCTGCATGGCCCCTTTTGTAGACACAGCATTTTTTAGAGAAGATGGAATTTCATACCCGTCAAGTTGTTTTTGTTTACAATGCTTCCACGCTTCCCTGCCTGGAACACCTTCTTCCGACGGTGAGAATAATACCGATGTGCCCTGTGGGAATACTTTTTCAGGAAGACGGCATCGTCATCACATTAGATGATTCTCATAATCAGGCACCTCCATCTGATCTGCAATTTCTAAAAACGTGTCTACAATGTCGGGGTCAAACTGTGTGCCGCGGTTATTTTTCAGTTCCTGCAGTGCAATTTCCGGGTCCATTCCTTTTCGGTAGCACCGGGTGGCAGTCATAGCATCGTATGTATCCGCTACACTGATGATCCGGCCGATCTCAGGAATCTCTGATCCCTTCAAACCGTATGGATAGCCGGTTCCGTCATAGCGCTCGTGGTGATATAGTGTCCCTTCACAGAGTCCGGGAAGCATTTTAATATCCTTTAGGATGTGAGCACCGACAATGGTATGGTTTTTCATCATTTCATATTCTTCTGGAGTCAGTTTGTCCTGTTTTTTCAAAATAGCATCTGGAACGCCTATTTTTCCTACATCATGTAGTAATGCAATAAAATATACGTTCTCACAGTCGTCTTCCGTATACCCAAGATGCCGTGCGATCTGTTTTGAATAGTATGCAACTCTCATAGAATGTCCATTGGTATCAGGGTCCTTGGCATCAATTGTGTTGGCTAAAGCTGCCATAGTCTGAATATAGGCGGTTTCCATCTGACGGATTTTTTCATCCAGTTTCTTCTGAAGATCTCTTCGATACTCCAGCAGTTCGAGTGCCTTCTCAACTCTGCTTAAAAGCACCTCTTTTACAATTGGCTTGCCAATGATGTCATATGCTCCCATAGATATACAGTCGGCTTCTGTCTGATCACCTGTACCGGAAGTTAAAAAGATTACTGGAATTTCAGAAAGATCTGGTGTGCATTTTAAGAGGCGGAAAAACTCCCGTCTATCTACTTCAGGCATCGATAGATCAAGAAGAATCAGATCCGGTATCTGGTGCTCCATGGTTTTTAACGCAGTAGTTCCGGAAATGGCCGGAAAGACATGATAGGAATCTTTCAGGAGCATCATGACCTGGTTCAGGACAGTCTTGCTGTCATCAATGATCAATATTTTGTGCATGGGGCGTATCCTTTCATAAACAGTTATATATCAGTGTGGAGTAACGGTTCAGATCACTGTATTCAAAATTATCGTAAGCAGTTTTCAAACAGCCAAGAAGATGCTGCATTTCATGTGGATAACAATAACGGTCAAGGACGGAGATGGCCTCGGAAGCCTTCTGATAATCCATCTCATTTTTCATTTCTTTTAGCAGCTGCCGGGAGAGCGGACAGAAAACGCTTCAGCTCTTTCAGGATGATATCGGTCTCTTTGATGAATTCATCAAAGCGTAAAGAAATCGTATTCCAGTTTTGCTGATGTCTAAAGGTCTCTAATGTTTCAGAGTTTCATAAGATAATTTTTCCGGATGTTATTCCAAGTGACCGCCTCTCTGCCTGCTATCTACTATTATAGTATAACAAGTGGAAAAGAAAAAGGTGTTATCATACGCCAATAACGAAAGGAATCACCGTAGGCAAAGGCCATGTTGTCATCAGTGCCAATCAGATTTATAAGTATAAGAAGAATCAGAGATAGAAAATGCGTTGTTTGCGTCGATGAAAGTACTGCTTATGGAATTAGAGAAAATATGGGCTGTATCCTGTTATAATCAATCTGTAATTAATTATCAGCTGAGGAAGGACAGCTGCAAATTTTTTTCCTCAAAAATGAAATAAACTCCTTTTGCAGAAGAGCCGTCCGGCAGACCGGGCGGCTCTTCTGGCAATTCAAAGTACATTTTATTTCTTATACCGATACACATCATTGGCACTCACCACAACATCTCCCGGATGCAGGGTGATATTTCTCGCTTCTAAGAGCTCCGATACCGTACATACCTGAAAGCCTTTCTTTTCAAGCTTAGGGAGTACCTTTTTCACAGCTTCCGCCGTAGGAGCATGAATGTCATGCATCAGGATGATATCTCCATCCCTGGCCTGCTTTAAAATGGCATCAGCGGTCTTATCTGCATTCAGTGTTTTCCAGTCCAGAGTATCAATACTCCACAGGATCAGCGGATCTTTGACCGTATTTTTGACGGTTCTGTTAATAGACCCGTAAGGCGGCCTTAAAAGTCCTACATCAGATCCGGTGACAGAAGCAATGGCTTCATTCATCCGTGACATCTGTTTTTTTACACCCTTTTTACCGAGCTTTGTGAGCAGAGGATGGTTCCAGGAGTGTCCGGCGACTTCATTGCCTGATTCCTCAACTTTTTTTACAAGGTCAGGATAATATTTTGCATTCTGGCCAAGCATAAAAAAGGTAGCCCTTGCATTGTTTTTATCCAGGGCTTTGAGTATTTTCTCTGTATTTTTTCTGGAAGGTCCGTCATCGAATGAAAATGCAATGAGTTTTTTCTCGGGATTGACTCGTTTGGGAAGAAAGGGGAAATCACCCAGATTAAATTGTGTAATTTCGCGGAGAATCTTCCGGCTCTTTTGAATCTCTCCATTGGCAGCCGAGGATTCCTGAAGAGAACTTGTCTCTTTACTGGTCCTGAACAGGTAGATGCCCTGAAAAACAATGATTGACAGCATTAAGATCAGCACTGCAGTTTGTCCTTTGTTTAATCCTTTTTTCATTTGTGCCTCCTATCCATACATAGTATTTCCGTTTTCCAGCAATCCTTGACAAAAGAACATGGAAAGGCAGGGTGAAATTACAAGCTATAATTTATTGTATGTGGAGAGATCTGATTATATTAAGAAAAATCTGTTATAATGAAACATATCATATTTTATAAATTTTTGAATATCACTTATTTGACGGAGTATAAAGGATAGAGTTTATGGATATTAAAAGAATCGGAGAAGCCGGGCAGCTTAGATCTATGGATACGGTGAATGGATTTGATGTGCGTCCGGGGTTTTACCTTCAAAACGGTGCGACTGCTATTGAAGGCGGCGTGAGTTTCACCGTACATACGAAAAACGGAACTGCCTGTACATTAGTTTTATATGAAAGAAAGGCACAGGAACCTTTCGCTGAAATACCGTTTCCGGAAAATTACCGGATCGGAAATGTTTACTCGATGATCGTTTTCGGCCTGGATATCCGGAAAATCGAATACAATTACAGAGTTGACGGACCGAAGGATTTAAAAAAGGGACTCTTGTTTGACAAGGAGCGGTATCTTTTAGACCCTTACGCAAAAGCCGTCACAGGTCAGAGCAACTGGGGAGAAAAACCCGAGTACAGCAGGGACTGCTACCGGGCCAGAGTCGTCTCCAATGACTTTGACTGGGGAAGAGCCAGGAGAAAACCTGCGGATATGCGGGACCTTATCATCTATGAGCTTCACACCAGGGGATTTACAAAACACCATACGTCAGATGTAAAACATCCGGGTACCTTTGACGGGATCAGGGAAAAGATTCCCTATCTGAAGGATCTGGGCATCAATGCTGTGGAACTGATGCCGATTTTTGAATTTGACGAGACGAGGGATACCAGGTATGTCAATGGAAAGAAACTTCTGGACTACTGGGGTTACAATCCTGTGAGTTTTTTTGCGCCGAATACAAGCTACAGCTCTGAGAAAGAATTTAACAGAGAGGGTACAGAGCTTAAATACCTGATCCGGGAACTTCATGACAATGATATCGAAGTGATCCTGGATGTGGTGTTCAACCACACGGCGGAGGGAAATGAGAACGGTCCGTTCATATCTTTTAAAGGATTTGACAATAATATATATTATATGCTTACGCCGGACGGAAAATATTATAATTTCAGCGGCTGCGGCAATACACTGAACTGTAACCACCCGGTCGTTCAGAATATGATCCTGGACTGTTTAAGGTATTGGGTGACGGATTACCGGATCGACGGATTCCGGTTTGATCTGGCGTCTATTCTCGGAAGAAGTGAGGACGGTTCACCCTTAAGCAAGCCTCCGCTTTTGGAAAGGCTGGCATTTGACCCGATCCTGGGCCGTGTGAAATTAATTGCTGAGGCATGGGACGCTGCGGGTCTTTATCAGGTGGGCACGTTTCCGTCATGGAACCGGTGGTCTGAGTGGAACGGCAGATACAGGGACGATATGAGAAGATTCCTGAAAGGAGATCCGGGCCTTGTGAAAGCCGCGGCCCAGAGGATGAGCGGCTCCAGGGATATCTATGACAGGGAGAGCCGCGGCGATACAGCTTCGGTAAATTTTATTACCTGCCATGACGGATTCACTATGTGGGATCTTTATTCCTATAATGAAAAACACAATCTGGATAACGGATGGGACAATACGGACGGAGACAACAATAATAACAGCTGGAACTGCGGTGCAGAAGGGTGGACTGACCGGCAGGATGTGATAAGGCTCAGGAAAAAGCTTGTGAGAAATGCTTTTGCGGCGCTGATGACCAGCCAGGGTGTCCCGATGATGTATGCGGGGGATGAATTTTTAAATACCCAGTACGGCAATAACAATGCCTACTGTCAGGATAATGAAATCTCGTGGCTGAATTGGGATCTGCTTTTGGAAAATCATAAGATCTCTCAGTTTGTCAAAGAGATGATCCGGTTCAGAAAAAAACATCCGGTGTTAAGATCCAGAGGGAAGAATGCGCTGTGCGGACTGCCTTCGGTCAGCTTTCACGGAGAAGAGCCGTGGAAGTTTAAGGAGGATTACGAAAACCACCTTCTGGGCGTCCTGTTTGCCGGGAGAGAAAAAGATAGTGACACAGATGACATTGTTTATGTTATGATGAATATGCATTGGGAGCCGCATACCGTGAGGCTTCCGGAACTTCCACTGGATTATTTCTGGGAGATTTTTTCAGACACGGCCGACGAGCCGAAAAACGGTCGGCTGCCCGGAGGGGAGATCCGGCTGGAAGAGCGGAGTATTATCATATTAGAAGGGAACCAAATGGGACGGAAGGGAAATGTCATCTGTCTCTAAAGATAAAGTTTAAGTAAAGGAAGAGAATGTAAGATGTGGATTGCAGATCAGTGGAACGATTATGAAGTTTTAGATACTTCTTGTGGTGAAAAATTAGAAAGATGGGGAGACTATTATTTAGTACGGCCGGACCCTCAGGTTTTATGGCAGACACCAAAGAAGTTAAAGCAGTGGAAGAAGCCCAACGGACATTATCACAGGAGCAGCAAAGGCGGCGGACAGTGGGAGTTCTTTGATCTCCCGAAGACCTGGGATATCAGGTACAGGGAGCTTATATTTCATTTGCAGCCATTCAGTTTTAAACACACAGGAGTTTTTCCGGAGCAGGCGGTGAACTGGGATTGGTTTTCAGATAAGATCAGAAAGGCCGGGCGCCCTGTGAAGGTGCTGAACCTGTTTGCCTACACAGGGGGCGCGACATTAGCGGCAGGCGCCGCCCGGGGGGGCGGCCCCCCCCGGGGCGAAAGCTGAAC
>OAVG01000425.1_pt1 | contig 22320 bp, 37 predicted proteins | sample 1495271 | NCBI WGS metagenome assembly OAVG01 (sample SAMEA2580077, study PRJEB22360) | human gut metagenome | biome: human gut; feature: human-associated habitat; material: faeces | place: Denmark | collected 2008/2010 | reverse complement strand
AATTCTTCTGCCAGGCACAAAACCTACGGTTTTCCCGCCGTTTTTTAGTTTTTTCCCTTTTCGTGTAAACGGAGTTACGATTTCATGTCCTTTTTCTATCAGGTGCCAATGTGGATTTTTCTGCCCCTCTGCCACAAAATCTTGCTGAATAATTCCTCCTACATTTCGCACTGGACTAAGCTTGAAACCTTTTGTTAAATTTCCGGAATGCTTATCCGTTGCCTGAAGAGCTTCTTTTCTCACCGCTTTTTTAAACTCTTCTCCTTCTTTTCTCAAGCTGTTTTCTGCATAATCCGGAAATTTCTTGGCTATCTGATCAAAACCACTTCTCAGTTCTTCGAAACTGTCGAAGTCAAAATCAAATTCGTTTTTCATCACTTTCACCTTCGATCCGCTTTGCAAGGCCGACTTTGATCAGATCATTTGCCCGTTCTTCGTCTTCACAATTTCTTATTTCTCCCTTTTTCATGCTATAATTCCCGATAAAGGTCTTTAATGCTTTGATCCACATCTGACTCCTCCTCTATAACTGTTGCTTTTAGAATTAGAAATTGATCATTTTCATCCACATTTTTTATAGATGTAATATCATAGTTTTTTTCTCTATATCGGATTTTCATCGTTTTTTTGATTCCCTTCCGATATCGAATGGTAAACTCTTTTTCTTCCTGTGCTTCATTTTTTAGATTTTTGACTGTCTCTTTTGACTCAGTCTGTTCAACTTTTGCCCACATTTTTTTACGAGGCATCTCTTCACGAATATCTTGACCTATTTCATCTTCTCCGAAATCGAAACCAATGATTTCGATTTTTTTATTGAGTTCTCCAATATCAATTTCCATCCTCATCCTCCGCTTCTAACTGAAGTTGCAGCATAATGGTACGAACAATGTACGAGAGTCCTTCTTTTGTCTTTTTAGATAAAATGCTTCGATTGTCATAGAAATTTTGAGTGACCATGCAAAGGAGAAGGCGTTCCCTAGCCTTCTCCTTATGAAATGTCCCTATAGCCCCTTCTACTGTTTCCAGTGCAGCGTCAAAAGCAAGGTTGAAGGCGATGTCATCGTCTTCAACCTTTGCAAACTGTCTGGCTTCTTCTTTTAGTTTTTCTCTTTCTTCCTGTGTCATGGGTTGTTACCCCTGCTGTGCTATAAATTCCGTGATAATCTCTTCTTTTACTGTTTTCGTGATGTTATACCCGCGCTCCTGTGCAATAGCCTTGATCTGATCAATCGTCATTGCGGCCAGTTCTTCGTTTGTATATTTTTTTGGTTCCGTCGGAATAACCGCCTTGACAATCGCTTCTTCATCAATCGCCTGACAATCAAGGCGTTCCCTTACTTTTAATCCGGTTTGATCTTTTCCCCATAGATCTGCTGCCACCGTAGATATATCAATAGTCATCATTTCCCTGTCAAACAGAGTTATAGCTTCTTCAAGCCTTCCGCAGAACATCGGGATTTGACCGTTCTCCGGTGTTTTCAATGTCTTGTTTGAAAGTTTCACAACCGGATATTCTCCAAATAATAATTTTTTTGTTGCCTGGGTTGGATCTTTCTGAAGAATATAATTCCCATCGCTGTCCTTTAATTTATCCAACCAATTAAAGCCGGACTGATTAGTGATCACCTTTGCCCCTGCTGCAATAGCCGGATCAAGCGTTACGTTGAAAATATCTTTTAGGCCGTCTATGTCAACAATCTCTACTTCTTTGCCATCTGTGATCTCTTTTAATTTTTTAAGAATTAGTGCATTTCTTGTTGCTTTTGTCTTTTTCGCAATCCATTTTTTCAAGAATGCAAGAATATTTTCCGTAGAATCCTGAAGCAGTTCGTATGTAGCTTTTAAGATGCCTCCAAACTTTCGAATAGCATATTGTACTTTCTTTAATTTTGGTGTATCTGCTTCCGGGAACTCTCCTCCCTCTTCTACTGTGTCAAAAGGTACCGTATCTGCATTCACTTCATATACTCTGGACCCTTTTACCTTTGTGACTTTTTCTACGTTTACCAGCGTTTCAAGTGCATCTTCTGTGCGCCGCATTTCTCTGATTGTCGTAGATATATCCTCCGGCACGGTTAATCCGCCGTCCTCAGCTGTTCCTTCTTTCATTCCTGCATTAAGAATTTCAAAATCATCTTTTGAAACTGGCTCCTTTTTGAATCCTGCACGAATGGCATTTACAAAGGCCTTTGCAATGTTCCCCTGCTTTTTATCAACCGGCTTTGCTTGTGCGCTTTTCGCCTTATTTCCCACATCAAGTAATTCTTCTTCTTCCAGTTCATCAAGCAGATCGTACTTTTCCTGAAGACTATTCAGCTGCTCTTTGGCTTTTCTCGCTTCCTCCATATTATCTTCCGCGATAAATGCTTTGATTTCCTCTTTCTTCACATTGATTTTTGCTGCAATCTTTCTTTTATCCATGTAACTTCCTTTCTCCATATTGGTCTAAGCTGCGTAACAAATCATTTTTTTCACGTTCAAGCTTTATTCCTTCCCGAACTCCATCCGAAATCATTTTAGTGATCTCGTCCCTGGTCATGTTTTCACAAGTCTCTTTCTGTTGCGATATCGCAACAGATTCTGGTAAATTTCTATATGAAAAAAACATGGAACTTCCGGCATAAGCTGCTGCTTGATTGGTTTCTTCGATTTTTACATCAAAGACATCCGCAATCTCTTGTCCTGTCATCCATGTTTCTTCATTTACTTTTTGTTCAAGTTCTTTTTCTTCAATCTTTGCCTTGGTCATATATATTTGCATAATTGCTCGCTGACAAGTATCTAATGCATCAGCGTCTTTCCGTAATTCATCAGCATTTCTCGTTGTCCAGAAATAGCTGTTCATTGGCTTGTGTACCATTACGGTTGCATTGGCTGGTACAATAATCTCATCTCCGCACATGGCAATTGCAGATGCTATACTCGCAGCAATTGCATCAATATATACAGTCTTATATGCTGAATTTCTTTTCAGCATATTGTAAATGGCAATTCCACCAAATACAGATCCTCCGCCTGAATTGATATGAATATTTATATTTCCCATTCCTTCAAGATTGTCCAAAAATTCTTCAACGTCTCCTGGGGCCATATCCTCTTCATACCATTCTGATTGCCATGTTTCGCTCACGATGTCTCCATAAAAAAATAAATCAGCCGATGTATCCGTCTGATTCTTAATTTCCATGGATCCGCATATCCGCTCTTTCCCAGAGCGATCCTTGGCTCTTAAATTCAATTTGTTCAATTTTCTTCATTTCCTCCTTTCGGATATTGGTTTCCCACTTGTTCAATTGGTATAAAATTCCCGTTCATAAGAAGTCTGTCTCCTCCCGGGTGACGTGGCTTATCTAACATTTCCCTGGCTTCATTTGATGTATAAATTCCATTTTGCACTGCTGAAGTCAGCTGTGTCATTTGGCTTTTTGAATCCGTCCTTAAAATCGCTTTCTCGTTAAACTTGCAGATTTTCCCGCTTCCCTCAGTATTTATAAATAATTTAAATGTAAATTCTTCCTCATACTGTTTCAGTGGAAACAACATCGTATCCACCAAAAAAGATAATTGTTGCATTTCGCTGTTTGCGTATGAGCTTTTTTCATAATCGTTGATTTGGTTCGGCTTTACTCCAAATGCTCCTGCAATCTGCAATGCTGTATATTTCTTTAGTTCAAAGAACTGGGCATCCGTCAACTTGTAATTCAGTGGTTGCAGTTGCATTCCTACCGGAACAGGTACTACTTTCCCTGCGTTTTGAGGACCTGATAAAAACTTTTCGTATTTTTTACGCAACTTTTGTATGTACTTTTCATCAATCTCTCCGGTATATTGCAATGCCATGGCCGCTGTCATTCCCTCTTTGTATAAATTGTCCATATACTCTTGGCTTTTTTGCGCTCCCTGAATGGTTCCTCCAATCATTTTCCTTACCGGGATCCCTGTATATCCATCCAGTGTCATTGAGGTTTTTACATGTATCACGTCCATTTCTGGGAATACATATAATTCTCCATCAAGCGGATCAGTATACTTGTAATAGATTTTCCCTTTGCTTCCAAAGACTCCTTTATCATCATAAATTGGTGTTGTACAGTTTGCCTGCATAATCCAAAGTCCAAAAGTTTTTATTCCTAATCTTGTAACTTTCCTTTGTATCCAAGCATAACCGTTCCCATGATGATTTCTATTATTCTCTAAAGTAGCCATTAGCATTGACGGCGTCATATGATCATTTGGTCGAACAGTTAATATTTTTGATATATCGTCCGGATCCGCCCGTACTCGACCTTTCCCTTTTTGTTCTTCATATATTTTTATGGGAAGTTTCCCCATCGTTTCTGATAATACTTTCATACATGTATAATATGTTATCTCCCGCAACTCACTTTTGGATTGATACCCAATCCCCAGCCATTCCGCGAAGTCTTCTTCCGACATTCCTTTCTCTGGTGACCCCCTGAACCAATTTATAATTTTCTCTTTTGCTTTCATTACGATTCCCATGCTGTTCCTCCTACCATTCTTCATCCAGGAATTTTTCTAATGCTTCTATCTGCGAATTTCCAAATTCATGATACAAAGCTAGTTTAAAACCGCATAACGTTGCATCCACCGGATCAATCTTTTTGTCATTTGCATCTTTATCTATCTTTATCAAGCCGTTATTTTTCCGGATCACTGCATTAGACATTGCATAATTCAATACCGGATTATATGTGTAATATACCGTTCCTAAATAAACGTTTTCTCTAAATCCTGCTGTTGATTCATTTAATGATTTATGGCTTTGATATACCTCTTCCACATCATATCCTTCGTTAGATAGGTCTATCATGATCTTGCTTGCATTTGCAGGATCAAAGCAAAGACATTCTATTTCCAATTTGTTTTTCCTGCAAAAAGAAAGAACGTAGTCCATAACCACGTTCTGATCTACAATCTCACTATTTGTTATTGTTATAAATCCTTCTCTCTCCCAAGAGTCATATGGGACTTTATCCTTAAATACTCTCTCCATCAACTTTTCCCGGCTCGGAATAAAGGAATGAACAATCACAATATACTCATCCATTTCTCTTCCCGTCCTGTCTAATCTGCCGTTTCTAAACGGAATAACAAATGCAACAGAGGTAAGGTCAATCTTTGCCGACATGTCAAATCCAACATATACCGGCCTTCCCGTGATGTCCACAGGCAGTTCTTTTCTCTGGCATTTTTTCCATTTTGCCATGTCCATGTAACCATTTTCTTTTTGCTGCACCCACTTATTCAGCATCTTTGTAAGAAATGAAATCATTTTTTCAGGGATTACTTTTGCAATGTCATAATCCCCTCTGATTTTCTCTCTGCCTTCTTCATAAGTCATTCGTATCGGGTTGGCCTTATACCAGTTTTTTTCGTCTGAAATATCATCACCTTCATCAATTTCCATGATATCTATCAAGTATTCATCGTTCCAGATATCTATATCCGGATTTAATACCTTGCTGCAATACTCATACTCCTGTGTATAGCATGGATACGTCAAGTCCCTTCCTGCGGTTGTAATGATCATCAAAAGAGACTCTTTCGTATTTGATCCAAGTCCAAGATCGTAAAATTCAGACGTTTTGTGCTGGTGATATTCATCCAGGATCAGCCCTGCCGGATTTGTTCCATCTCCTTTTTGCCCATCCTCTTTTGAAAGTGCTTTAATAAAGCTTCCTGTTTTTTTATGTTCAATCAATGCGTTCGTCAACTTAAACTTCTTTTTCAATGGAGATCCGTTCAGCATCAATTTTGCTTCATTAAAAACAATTTTTGACTGCTCCCTTTTAGTCCCTGCCGTATAATACTCGTAAACCTCTTTATTTTTTGTTGCCTGTGTTGAAATCTCGTACAGTGCAATTCCCGCTTCTTCCTGGGATTTTGCATTTTTCCTCGCAACCTCTACAAAGCTTTTTTTGAATCTTTTGTATCCGCTTTCTTTTTTTCTCCACCCATAAAGTTGGCAAAGATGAAACTGCTGCCATGTTGTCAACTCGATTGGCTTTCCTGCCAATGTACCCTTGGAGTGCCGAAGCAATTTGAACCATTTTATAATGGCCTGCGCTTCTTTTTCATCCCAATAGTACGGAAATTCCTTTTCTTTTTCTTTCTCTATATCCTGCAAGAACCGCATGCAGGCCCATTTATGTTTTTTGCAAGCAATTTCTTTTCCGCTGATGCAGTTATGCGCATACCTTATCAGGCGATTTTTAACGGTCAAATATCTCCGAACTCCTCTTCAATATCTTTGTCTATTTCCTCTCTGACAATAGTCGCAGCCTTTAATCTCGAATCTATAGTCAGTCCACACATGGCTGCAAACTTGCGCATCTCTTCAGAATACATCTTTTGAATATCACAAAGCGGATTTTTCACTAAAACTTTGCCGTTTTGAGTGGGTTTTTCTATTACTTTTTCTTCTTTTTTTAGTTGTTTCGTAACGGCTATGTATGAAGAAAATGCATTGCAGTAACATCCAAGATTGTTCACATCCAGATTTCCGATCACATCAATTTCCATCTTTTCAAACTCTTTCACAATACGACTAAACTCATTTTTTGATTGCTTGTCAATCAGCCATTTAGGCGGATCTGCAAGCATTTCTTTTCCTGTTCTAATCAGAGCTTCTTCCAACCTTTTATTTTCCTGCTGCTCCACTGTCAAGTTTCCTTTTTGCATTTCAACCGGTATTCTGCTCCTCGGCATTTTCTCACCTTCTCCCTTTTTCAGATTTATATTTAGAATTTTGCGAAATGTTTACTAGAGTGGCGGTGTTCCGGGCTTGCTCAAAACAATTTTGGTACCCCCTCCACCTCTGCATTCTCTTTTCTTTTCCATTTTCTAAGGAATCCCTTAAGCATTTTCTTAACTTCCCGCTCCTTTCCTTCACGCATCAACTTGTGCATCTGTGAGTGAACACGTTTAGAGAGCGGTATCATATTCTCTATGTCCAGTCGTAAATCCCATATTTCTTCTATCGGTTCTATGTGATGCACCATCTCAGCTGGCACAATCTGCCCCTCTGTATAATACATATAGACATCAATCCCCATATGCCTTCTTTCACTCTCGGCCTTCGCCGCTTTCCACTCACGCGAGTGATAAAACCCGTCCCGTCTCTTGTCTCTTCTGTTTCTGTCATAATCTTTGTGCCTATCTTTTTTGTAACGTTCTGCACATGGACAAGTCGATCCGCTCGGTATTCTATTGCCGCATCGCCCACATCTTTTATAAATTGGCATATGTTTTTCTCCACTTCCGCATAAAAATAGGAAACAAAGACTGCTGCCTCTGGGCTGCCTTCCCTGTTCCCTATTCCGATACTACTATAATACTATAAAAAAAGGATTCTGATTACGGTCATTCTATATTTTTTTTGACAGCAAGAAGTAAAACTTTCTACGTCTATCATAGAACATGTCCTTTTCGCACGGAATGTTCGTTACTGTCTTTAAGTATTTGAATGTAACATTCTCTTCTGTGACTGCCTTTAGAAGATACTGATAGATATCACCATCAGCCTCAATGGCTGTTTGTTCAATTATTTGGCAATTTCTAGCCGCCTGCTGCCGAACTATTGCAAGATTCTGTGTCGCATCATTACTCCCATTTCCCTTTGGCATCCCGTTTATGTCCTGGCTTCCTACTGTGTCCGTCTTGTACTTTAATATATCCTGGAACTCCGTGTATCTGAGTGCAAAATGATAAGCCTGGTAGAATGCATGCTTTGTGATTCCCCACTTTCTTTCAGACAATGGTTTAGGCATATTTCTTCTCTCCTTTTTCTCCCGGATAATTAATCATGCATCCTTTCCCAGTCTTCCAGTAATCACACTCTTTACACTTTTTTGCATTACAGTAGTCTTCTGCCGCCTTTAAGATTTCTTGTTCTGTCATTTTTCTGTGGTCTCCCTATACCACAAATTTCTTATGATCTGCCTTAACATTCGCCTGCGTAGACTTTGCGTAAATGGAAGTCGTTTGAATATCATTGTGGCCTAAAAGTTGTTGAACCTCTTCCATCGGCATTCCACGATTCAATGCATTTGTGGCTACGGTCCTGCGAAACCGATGTGGATGTGCTTTCTTTACTCCTGCACGTTTCCCAAGCTCGCAGATCATACTTTCTATTCCTTCTTTCTTCAGCCTGCTATGTGGCCGCCGCAGATGAACGAATAGAGCTTCGTTGTCGTCTTCCCTATTATGTAAATATTCTGATAATGTTAAAATCGCTTTTGGATTTAGATAAACGATTCTTTCTTTTCCGCCTTTTCCATAGACAATAAATTCGTCTCCGTTGATATCTTCCCTGTTTGCTTTGACGATTTCAGACACCCGGCATCCAGTGCTATATAGAACATCCACTATTGCCAAATCTCTTTTATTTGTCGTCTCCCGTCTTAATTTTTCAAGTTCGATTTCAGAATACGGTTTTTTGATTCGATGGTCCTGTTTAATTTTTGAAATCTTCCTTGCTGGGCTATGCTGAAGGTATCCTTCTTCCTGCTGCCAGTTGAAAAATGATTTCAGCACCCTCAATTCATTATCCTGAGTTACTTTTGAAATTCCATCTCGCATGGCCCGCTCAGCCAAATAGTATCTAATATCGTTTGTATCAACATTTTTGATATCCTTTTGTATCTCGTTGAAAAATCTTTGCAAGACATAACCGTAATAATTCAAAGTCTCCATAGAGAGTCCGGATACTTTTTTAGATACAAAGAACATGTTATACATCCTGTGATCTTCATCTTGATTATAGATTGCTATTTCCGTCTTTCGATCAGCAATCTCATAATCATTTAATACCAAGTACATACTCTGCTGCACCGTTGAAAGTTGTTCCGGTGTAAACTTAACAGACAGCCGGACCAATAGCGTGTTTACCATTTCTTCTTTTTTGTTCATTGCTCTTTTTAGGAAGATATCTATTGCCCACGGAACCTATCCTCCTTTCTTTTCTTTTTCCATTTTTCCCTCTCTATAATGTTCTACATTAACCGTGCATTGTTCATCTTTCTAAACTAAATCTTAAATTAATTCTCTGGTGGCTCTGCATTAATAGCATAAGCCCCACATTTCCTACATTTTTCTGCTATTTCATACGGAAATTCATAAACCCCATAACAAAATTTTCTATTATCATCCGGTCCATATTCATGACATGAGATCCGGGCTTTTTTACAATCATCGTCGAGCGGAACCCCTCTTAATTTCGCTCGTCCTCTAAGATTTCTCATTCCTACCTCCTAAATCTTAATTTAAATAGCAGTTTAACTGCTTTGCAATCGTTTCTATCACAGGCACTGTAACCCCATTCCCAGCCTGCTTGTAAATTTGACTATCCGAGTTCACCATGGCCGCCCGTTTGAAATATTCGTCCTCCCATCCCTGTAGTCTAAAACATTCCTTCGGTGTCAATCGACGGATTCTAGTTCCATCCAGTGTCCCCTGCTTGCATCCGGTTGTAAGTGTCTGTGCTACGCCTTTCCCAACACGTCCTCTCCGGGTCTTGCTGTTTGGCTGCTCCAGGTTAATGCTGTCCCCTGTAGTTGCAAGTGCATATCCTTTTTTGGTTGCTTCTTTTACAACTACACCATGCCGGTCTTGTGCGGTAAGCGCTGGAATGGCAATATTATGCCGACCTCCTAGCTGACTGTTTAAAGCAGTCATTATTCCATCAGTCGAATATATTCTGTCTTGCTGTGACCTCTCTTTTCCAGATTGGTCTTTTATGTTTAAGCATTTTACCCCTGGTACGGGCGAATTGTTTCCCCGTCCCCGTGACGGTCCTCTCGCCGTTAATGTTGGGGTTATCTCCACAGGTTTACAACTCTTCTCTGGTCTGGTTATATACTCCGCCTGTTTCTCTGAGAGGAAATACTTCTCTGGTACTTCGTCCTCTAAGATGTCCAACAATGAACACCCGCTCCCGGTTTTGCGGTACTCCGAAGTCTTTCGAGTTGAGAACTTCCCATTCCGCATCATACCCGACTTCGTCCAACTCAACGAGAAGTCTGGCAAAGTCATATCCTCGATTAACAGAAAGAAGATTCTTAACATTCTCGATGAATAAATACTCGGGTCTATTTTTTTCTTCGACTGCCCTAAGAAGTCTTGTAACTGCAAAAAATAGACTGCTGCGGTTTCCTTTAAATCCTTTTTGTTTTCCTGTGATGCTAATGTCCTGGCATGGGAATCCAAAGCACCACACGTCTGCTCTGGGCATGCTTGTGGCATCCACTCTTCTAATGTCGTCTGCGTACCACTCTCCATTCTTGTATTCCTCCTTTAAAATTTCTTTTTGCCTTTTATTAAAATTTACTGCACCGTTCTTTTTCAGCGGTGCTTCTATCTCTGCTATGTGTTTTCGCTGTTCTTCCGTCAGCAGGTGCATGGCGGTATAACTTGCAACTGCAAATTTGTCGAACTCGCAGAACCCAACACATTTATGTCCCACCAGTTCCATACCACGCCGAAACCCTCCGATCCCGGCAAAAAAATCTATAAATGTTAAACTCATAATCGTAAAGGAGTAAGACGTCTTTCACTGCCGGCCGGCACTCCGTCCTCCTTTCTCAATTAAATTCTAATCTTCTTCAGTTTCGGCGAGGTATTCCTCCTCAAATTCTTAATGTTCCGAATACTATAACCTATCTTAATAAATCTGCTATTTGATCCGCAGGAAAAGTAAATGATGTGTCCTCATCAGATACGCTTATCGTTTTCCCTTCTTTATCATTGGTAACGAGTATCCTCAGCCGCCTTATTTTATAACCGTTTACTCCTCTTTTATCTTTAAATCCATTCACGTATATTTCTTTATTTCTACACTGCATACTTACTCCTTTCATATTCTTCCACAAGCTCCTGCTTTGCTTTACTGTCCAGTTTTTCAAACGTTTCTTTACTTTTAATATAGCTATCTCCCAACTTCTTAACGACAAATATCCACATGTAAAATTCCATGTCATACTCCTTTCCGCCCCTCCTAAGAGGGGCTTACTCGCATTAGTTTCTTTAGTCGTTTGTTTATAGTTTCATGTGATATATTGCTACATGTTTGGATATGGGACAATTCCTCTGTGCCCACATTCCTTGCACTTATAGCCGTCTGTGAGGCCGTATTCTATCTCTACGGCTCTCTCTTCAATATCGAAGCTCCTGCTGCCACATTCCGGGCAGCTCCACCATGGTTCAAATTTTTCTTTAGGCATCTCTTACCCCCAGGATACAATACCCAGGCTTCAGACCCTCATAATTTTCCAGAACATAGGTTATTTCCTTTCGGATAATATCTCCAGTCCATTCTCCATTCTTGTATTCCCGCATTTTCATGAAGTCCCCCACTTTATAGTCCCGGTCGTTCTTTCGTAATTCAAATGGCTTTATTCCTGATTTAGAATCTTTAAAATATTTGCTTTCTGTCTTTACATCATGCTCAACTTTCCTATCGTGGATCTCCCCGTCTGAATCTACTGTCTGCGTTTCTGGTTGATTCATGAAGTGCGCCGCCTGTAACTCACGTTCTGACATAGCTCCAGGAGTGTTTTTGTTTTTAAAGTCAATACAGTAATCTACGGCTTCGCCCTTTTCGCTGCACTTTTCCCAATTCAAACAAGAATAACATTTTGAAATAATCTTCTCCGGACTCGGATCGAATGGCTCGCTTTCCGGGACAACTCCCTTATAATCTCCTATATTTTTCTGCCCTGGAATCTGTTCTTCTGGTTTGATTTCTTCTTCCCGTTGCGATGTCGCAACAGATTCTTTCTTTTCTTTTTCTGCTGCATTTTTCTTTGGTTTCTCTTCCTGAACCTGAGAGGCTCCGTATGCTTTTGTCCACGGATCTTCCGCATTGAAATCATATACTGCTGCCATCTCTTTTAAAAAGTCTTCCCATGTTAATTCCTGTTTTCCTTTTACTCCAAGCTGCCGGATCAGGATCTTTGCTTCTTCGAACTTAACTGCCAGCACCCCTTTTTTCATTAATCTGTATCCTTCGCGGAGGACTTCCTCCCTTATGTCTTCCATAGAGGTTGCCTTACATATAGCATTTAATTCCTCTTTCTTATTCTGATACTCTGCAAAGAAAACTTCCTGAAGGTTTGTCCTCTCTTCTCCCGTGGCCGCCTTGGATGCCCGTTTGATCTCCCGGATCTCTGTCACCGGTGTATTTTGATCTATCAAGCAATAATCTTCCGGATCCATTGTCAGCATTTCTGAAAGTCGACTGCTGCCGTATCCGATAAACTCTTCCCGCAGCTCTTCACTGTTCCCTCTAATAGAATATTTATCATTGATTGACATAAACCGGCTTGTGACCGATTTTGATAGTCCATGTTCTTTCTGAGCAAACTCAAAGATATTCTCATATCCGTCCTGCCGGAATGCCTCTGTATCCCGGATCTGCTTTAGGAAGTATCCAATCTTTACAAAACTCTCTGCCGTAAAATTCAGCTGCCGTCGCAGGTCTTCTTTGATTTTTATATATTCATTCATCGTCATCTGATGAAATTCCGTGATTTCTCCCATTTACGCCGCCTTTCTTTCCTTTTTCATGAGACTCTTTTCAAATCCTTGTACAAATTTGTGCACGGACTCCGGTACTGGATTGTTATGTCGATTGTTGTATGCTCCTCGGTACTGGATCACTTCCGTTCCCTTTACTTCCATGGTATAAAATGAGATGTCTTCTTTTCCTACTTCACGGATAAATAGAATCGTAGTCCATCCTTTTGCTACAGAATCAATATAGGTTCCTACACAATGATGGAGACTCTGCCCTTCTTCTATAATCTCCTGAAGAGAGTCCGGTATCTTAATGATATATTTCGAGGTTTTATACTGATATTTCCCTAATTCCGGCTTCCTCTTTTCATACTGCTGTTCTTTTCCAATGGTCTGTAAAACCTTTGTCTCTTCCGCTACCTTATCGTGTTGGTTATTTAGATCCCGCGGAAATAATACTGCTTTGCTCTGCATGTCATAATGAAGATCTGCTGCCATGCGCAGGTAATCTGCCCATATTGCCGGATCATGCCCTTTTGTCAGATATGTTGTTATTTTTCTTATTGTTGTATATTGCTTTAGTTCGTAAAGATAATTTGCTGCTTTGGCCAATGCCTTGACTTCACTGGCAGATAACTTCCCCTGTGAATCATTTCTCAAAACTCTTACTTCACTTTTTGAAAAATCATGGTCCCTGGCCATTCTCATATCTGCGCGTGTTATCCCTAAAATCTCATGAAGCTTCGTGCCTTTTCTCAAAAATTGATCCCATGAGGTTAGTTCTCTTGTCAATCGCTTCATTCCTGCTTTTATTAGTTTTTCTATATCCGGATTTTTGTTATAAACTTGCAAAATATCCATCCATGGCTCTTTGTCATAATCCCATGTTGCAACAACATCAATCCCGCTGTGTTCAAACGGTGTCCCCTGTATGCTTTGTTTTAAGCCCCCCTTGTAAATCAATGCTTTTCCGTGTGGATAACTGCCCATTCCATATCTCCCGGAATCACTCCAATACGGTGTTCCTTTCCCCTGATAATCGTCATACAGTTCAAATCCCTCCTGCAGGAACTTGATATAAAGATCCTTCGTGTCGCTCAACACTTCTCCACCTTCGCGTGATCTTTTGACTGTTACACTTTCGATCGCCGTTAAACCATATTTTGTTTTTGAAAACCTTACAGTTTTTAATTTTTCTTCGATTCGTTTTTGCCGTCCTGCTGCCTTGAAAATGATTTCTTTTCCGCAGCAAGGACACTTACCGGATTGATTATGCTGTATCTTCTCCATTGTCCGATCAAACGTGATAGTCTTCTGACAAGCCGGACATACTCCGCTGCTTTTCTTTCTTACTGTTCGGTAAAAAAAGTAGGAAGTCATTTGATTTGAGGCCCAAGTTTTTAATTTTTCTGAAGGCTTTTTGACAGCCCTGATGTGATCCTTGATTTTCTTCTGCCGATTTTTTTCTTTTACCTGTCGCTTTATTTCGTTTATATTTTCTTGTGCTGCTCTGAGTTTATATCCCAGCTTTGACTCTCTTGCCCAGTATACAAAACTATTTTTCAACATTTCGTCCAAGAAGTTCATCGCGATCATTTTTTGTTGCTCCTCAATCTCTTCCAGTCCCTTTGCTTCAAAAGCGGTCGTGTAGCAGTAATAGGACCCATCTAATAATCTTTGATTCCACCCGTCACCTTCTACATAATTCGCAAACTCCTTCTTACGGATACAAATTCTCACATTCTTTTCTTGTAGTGTCACCCCATCTACCAGTAGCGTATCCTTATGAATATGGACTTTTTGGTCTCCAAATGGGATTCTCTCTATTTCTTTTTTGCGCATCGTCTATCTCCCCTCGTAATATTCCTTCGCAATCTTGAAGATGACTTTCGGCGGCACATAGACACACGACTGCCCGTTCCTGCGCTTCTGCGCCTCCTTCCTGGCTAATTCCAGAACCTTTTCTAATTTCTTGCCCTTTCTGCGAATACAGATGGCAAAGTCTTCTTTTTCCTCTGCCTGCACTTTTAAATAATCAGCGATGCCCGTGGCCAGATCCTTGTCCTTTGCTTCTTTAACTTCAAGATCAAGTTTCCCGACTGCTGCCATGGCTGGATCTGTAATAAAATCAATCTCTCCGTCCCAAAACAGATTAGCCAGCTCCAGGTCGATACCGTTCTCTTTGCACAGCTTATCTAAATTTTCTTTTTCTCCATCTTCCTTTAGGCTCCTGGCCACTGCATTAATTTCTTCCGCTGTTTCCATTTCTCCGTATGTTTCGAACATGACTTCCTCCTGTCCGGATCAGTCCCAGGAAAATGTCTTTGTTCAAGAAACATTCCCGGTACTTTCCTTTCTTGTTTTCAATTTCAACTAACACGTAATAGAGATAAACTTTCATTACTTTTCCCTGGATTTTTTCAATGTGATACTCTTTTCCTTTTCCTTCTGGATGTAAAAAAGTAATCCTGCTTCCTGGTTTGAGTTTCAATGATTTTCTCATCATCTCTTCGGTATATGCATAGTTCAATACAAGCGACCTCCCATCAGCGTTCTCACAATATCCTCTGCTTTATACTCCCCTGCGATGTTCTTTGTCTTCTCCATCTGTCTACGGATTTTTTCTCGGCTCCGTTTATTTTCCGGTTGTAGAATCAGGAGAATAGAGTCAATATCGTATGTAAGGAGCTCAGAGAATGCATCAAACAATTCTTTCTGCATCTCTTTCTTGAGTGCTTCATCGGTTTTTTTATTTAAGTGCGGCCCCCGATTTCCTTTGTGAAACCCGGCCGGGAGAGCTATTTTTGAATAAAAGTGGTCTACTCCTCCGTGTGACCGATAAACAATATGGTGCATCTCCATTGGTCCTGCTGCCTCTTCATCGCTGTAATATCCAAGCTCTTTCTGTACGTCAAAATTAATCATCCTAATCTCCCTTCCAAAATTGTTTTACAGTTATACTTGTCTAAATTAAGGTCTACTCTTAGTTTGTGCAGCGTTGCAAATACATAGATCTGTTTCCACAAGTCTGCATTTTTTATGTTCTGTTTATTTGCTTTCTGCCAGTCTGCGTCTGCATATCGGTTTAGATCTTTCATGATCCGCAAGAAATATTCCGACTCCGTGTGGATCCTGATTTCCATGCGCTCCCCCTTTTTGATTCGGTGCAGTCCCCGGAGAACAGCCTCTACAACAGCCCGGTTCTTTGTCGTATCCTCTAATTTTCCTTCATCAATCAGCAGGTTTGTCTTGTTGGTTACATACTCTAAGATTGCCCGGTATACTGCCGGTCCGGTCTTTCTCGCATGGCAGGCCGTGTATATGTAAATGTCTATCATTTTCATGGTATCTTCCCTCCAATCTTTACTTGGATATATTTTAAAAATTGGTATCCGGCATCGGTGAAACCGCTAAACAAGCTATTTTTGTCAATGTAAAAGCCCTCTTTTGCTTTCGGCTTCTCGCGGAAGTATTTCCGCTCCATGATGATCCTTTTCTTTGGCTCCGGAATCATCAGGTTCCTTGACGGGGAATACCGCCTCTGCATCTTTACTCCTTTTTCCGTTACTTCTTTGATCAGATAAGATGCCAGGTCTCCATACTGTCCAGAATCATCAAGGATGCTTGTATAAACAGATCCATGTTCCCAGCATTTCCGGATAATCGCCGACTCTATGGAATTTATTACGAGATGGTGATGTCTGGCTCCCCTCTTTCCAATTTCAAAGACATGAATGAACTTAAATTCCTTTCCTCTGTTGCGGTATTCCTTCCGCATTCTTCTAAGAAATTGCCTCTTATGTTCTTTCATTTCCTCCAGGGATGGTTTGATCCCTGCGTAGGATAATCGGATGTGCATGTCTCCTCCCTGAAAGTTCGCATTTAGAGTCCACCTTAATTTATCAATTGCTTTTCTGATGTTTACCTTGTGCTGTGATTCTTTTGTTTTCTTTTTTCTCTTCTCTCTCCTGCACCCCTTGGGGTGAACTCTTGGAGAATAGTACCGCTGTATCTCTATTGTCTTACCAGCCTTAATCACCGATTCTATATATGGCATTTCTCCTCCCATGGTCCTAACTTTAATACCTTTAGCAAGTCTAAACGGCGGCATGATACCGCCATTTACTTGCTTTTTATGGAGGAATTTGTTATAATAAAAAAGTACAATATTTCATATTAAAAAGGGCTTATCGTGGTTGGTTGGCTCTTTTTTTATGTTCTTTTTTAAGTAAAGCAAATTCTTCCGGCGTTCCGATATCTTCGTACCGCCCAAGCTTGTCCACGATTTGTCCAAACAGACAGTTGTTTTCTATAATGATTCCGTCTTCTGAGATCATGGACGCTCTGTATTTAGTTACGTTCCCGTTACGCATCGTTATCCTATCCCTGGCAGATCGCATAGTATCGCCTCGCTTCTTCTGCTTTTCCCCGTTTTACACACTGGCAATATGTATATAGTCCGTTCCATTCATGGATAATCTTCCTGTCGTCCTTACTTGCGACAGTTACTTCTGGATAACGAAATCCTAAGACCTCTTCTACAACGTCCCTAGCTTGTCCTGTTTTCTCTGCCGCATCAGAAACAGCCTTTGCAACGGTTTCTTTCTGAAGTAATTTGAAGAATGTTCTTCTCACTTTATACGGATTTATTTCCTTTATTATCACAGCCTCCCATTCGGCAATAGCTCTCTCTACATCCCTAACCTTAATTTCCTTGTTTCCTGCAATGTCTTCTATCGGTATCCCGCTCAGATACATTGCATAAATCTCTTCTTTTACTTTCTTTTTTATGTACATGATTCCTCCTGCTTGTCCTTCCACAGCCGCTTATGGCAGCTGCGGTCAGATGGCTTTTCTTTTTCTGCTTTTCATTACAATTTGTGCCGCATCTTTTAAAATGTTTTGAATATCATCTTCGGTCTTATTCCTGCAAAAATTATCTGCTATTTTTACCTTTGTTTCTCCAATATTAAATTCCTGGACAATGTGCGGCTCCTCATTTTTCATAGTGTCACCTCCATCCTTTTTTACATTTTATGTATACCTGATTGTCCTTGTTTCCTGCTTGTTACTTCCATGTTCTTCCTATATAATTTAAGTACAGGCTCCTACCAGAGCTGAGTATAAAAGAAAGGAGCATATAATATGTCAGATTTAAAAGAATGGCTCGACAGGTATGGCATTGATTTCACGATATATCGTGACAACCAAGAAGTCGCTTCAGCAATAGGAATGAAAAACAAAGAAAAAGTTTCTGACATTCCGTATATTGGCTTTTTGACTAATACAGATATACAACCTCTTGATATTTTAAAAAATGAATTTCATGAGTCATTTGTTGTAACAGACACTTCTTTACATCTCATCAAGGATAAGCCCTACCAGTTAAAGGTTTACTATGAACCTGAGGAAATCTATAAACAAAAAGAGTCTGCTTCCACTATTTACAATGTACAAAATGCATATGGCTCAGTTTTTGGTTCTCAATCTGTTGTAAACCTTAATTACGAAAATACTATTACTGAACTACGTGAACAAATTGAATCAAGTAATTCCGTTGACAAAGAGGAACTCAAAAAGGTAACTGAATTACTTGAAATGGTTATTAACAATCAAGTCCCCGCAAGTAAAGGACTTTTCTCAAAGTTCAGTAATGTCTTGAAACAAAACCCTTGGTTCGCAAATCCTATGATGAACGCCCTTTTCGGCTGGTTAACATCTCAATTGTCGTCTTAGTATTATCAATGTTAATTTTGAGAATGAGTTCTGTTCTACCATGAGCAGAACTCATAATCTCATAGTCAATAACGTCATCAACCGGCTCACCATTAATTTTTATCATCACGTTCTGATCTATCTTGTTTACCTCTAAATTATTTATTTTCATATTTCCCGATCCAACCTCCTTAAGCCGGCTGCTTTTCCTCCTCTTTTTTCTTTTTGGCTGCTGCCTCTTCTTCTGCTCTTGTAATGTATCCACTCACAAAAGCTTTCGGTGTATCTTCGATCTGTGTGAATTTTTTTGCAATTCTGAAGATTATCTCTGCTTTTTCTTTTTCCATATTTTTCACCTCCTATTTATGAATAATTGCTTCTTTCTCCCTTTTCTTCTATAATTTAAATACAGGTCCTATAAGAACTGAGTATATAGAAAAGGGGGTATTTTATGGATTTTGAAAAAATTATTAGGCAATCCTTAACGGAAGTTAATGAGGAATTTGGCGATAATCCAAGATTGCAGTTTATGGTTCCTGAATCTGAAAAAGAATGCATTGTCCCACACAAAATGCTTTTGACATATTCAGAAAATTTGCTAAAAAATTATCACAGTGAACTCCTCAAACTTCTACATAACAAAGGAATAGACCTTTAATTTTTTGTGGCATCGTCCTTATTGGCGATGTCACTTTCTGTTTCTATTGTTGCTTTGCACATTCCCCACAGTTCTTCTGCTTGCCTTTCTAATTTGAATGCTGTTTCTCTCACTTTTTTTACTTGCTCCAATACTTCATCCGCTGGAATTTTTATGTATGCCATCTCTTCACCTCCTTATGATTATTGCTTTTTATCTTAATTTCACCTATAATTTCCTTAGCTAGCTCACTACATAAGAAAGGAAAATTATATGGATGATATAACCCTTGCATTTTTAAAGCTATACAAGTCCAAGAACAAACCATTATCTCTTTCCGATTTATCTGTTATAACCGATAATCCCCATTCTAGTTTTATTTCTAACATTGTTTGGTTATTAGATAACGGCTATCTAGAAGTTGATCCTGGGTATTCAGTTCTCCACGGCGATAACTTGTCCCCTAAGGCAAAATTAATAATCACTCAAGATGGAATTATCGAAATAGATCGTCTGTCTAAGGCACAGAGGAAGCATAAGTTTAACGAAATACGTGCTTGGATAACTTTGACCATATCAATTGCTGCGTTCATAAAATCTTTTTTTCTCTAATCAACAAATACTAGAACACAAATCATTAAAATGAGTACTCCCCACCATATTGTTTCATTTGCAATATGGTGATTTTCTTCTAGCCACTTCCAAAAATATGGAAGCGGTTTTTTTTCTTTCATCTTTTCACCTCCTTTGTTTCTTATATTTACATAATAATCCACATCAGAAACAATGTCAACAACTTTTTGTTGCTTTTGGAAACTTGATATGATAAGATTTGTTTATGAAGGAGGTGATGCAATTTTGAATGAACGAATAAAAGAACTAAGACATGAATTAAAAATGAGCCAAGAAGATTTTGGAAAAAAACTTGGTGTCACCAAGTCAGCAATTAGTAGAATTGAAAAAAAAGTATATAATGTAACTGATTCTATGGTTAAATTAATCTGCAGAGAATTTAATGTCAATTACATATGGTTAGTTGATGGAACTGGTGATATGTTCCTAGATTATGAGTCTTCTATATTGGATAGTATAGATCAAATTATGTTCGGTGAAAGTGAATTTCATAAGAACTTGATTAAGATGACCGTAGATTTGAGCATTGAAGAGTTAGAAGTAATTGAAAAACTTCTAGACAAATATATTGATCTAAAAAAGAAAAAAGCCGATGATTAATCGGCTTCGTGGGAATATACATATAAAACGAATCGGTAGATACGTTCTAATGCATGTGGACTATGTATTTTGTTTATAAGTTCATGTATGGCATCTCTATATGTCATATAACCACCCCTTTCATTATGTCATTATTTTATCATAATAGGATATATTTGTACTGAATCTGACTCATTTTTCCAGAATTATAGAAATAGTTATCTAACTTCACATTAATCCCTGGAAATGTGTTAAAATCTATTTGTACTTTGACACATATAAATCAGAAATCTTTAAGTTTAGTGCTTTTGCTATTCGTTCCATTTGCCACATAGTCGGCGATGTTTTTCCGTTTTCAATGTTATTTAAAGTGCTAATGCTTAAATCCGTTCGCTTGGATAATTCTTTTAGTGTAATACCTTTATCCAGCCGGGCTTTTCCTGTAAGTATTTCCATACAAAAATTATAATTCAAAGTCTATTTTAATTTCATTGAGAATATTTACCATTCAAAACTCTTTATGAAAGGACTGGTTTCCATGAAAATTACATTAAGTCTTAATGGAGATATTTCTATTAATGATGATCATAAGAAAAAAATAAAACGTAATAAAGGAAAAAGCTGTTTATTGTTTCCTGATAACTATACCGTAATTGATATAGAAACAACCGGCCTTGATTCTCGCTATAATTCAATTATAGAGGTTGCAGCCATTAGGGTTCGAAATAACAATATAGCGTCAACTTTCTCCTCCCTCGTTAAACCTGATCAGTATTATGTACTAGACAAATCTGAGTTTGATTCAGATTACCTAGATTGTACTGATTTTTTATTAGATGATGAAAACAATGGTTTTTATTATATAGATTCTTTCATTACAGAATTGACAGGAATCACTAATAAAATGCTTTTCGATTCTCCAGAGCCAAAAGCCGTTTTGAATGATTTCCTTAAATTTTTAGGTGATGATTTACTTATAGGACACAATGTAAACTTTGACATAAATTTTCTATATGATGAATTTAAAAAACTTTATGGGAAAGAACTTTCAAATAATTTTGTTGATACACTACGTTTATCGCGATTCTTGCATAAAGACCTTTTACATCATAGACTTTGTGATATGTCAGCTTTCTATAATATAGATTACTCCAATCAACATCGTTCATTAGCAGACTGTTTTATAACAAACAGCCTATTAGATCATTTGAAAGATACAGCCCTCAAAGAATATGGGAATATCGAATCATTTTTATCAACGTTAAAACGAAAAACTCACAACTCCATAGATCTTAAACAAATTACTCCTGAAAATAACAACTTTGATATAACTCACCCTCTATATAATAAGGTTTGTGTTTTTACAGGCGCTTTGGAACGGATGATACGCAAAGAAGCTATGCAGATTGTTGTTAATTCTGGTGGAAAAATCGGAAATACTGTTACAAAGAAAACGAATTATTTAATTTTGGGTAACAACACTTATTGCACTTTAATCAAAGATGGCAAAAGCAATAAGCAAAAGAAAGCAGAAAAATTAAAATTAGATGGCCAAGATATCGAGATACTTTCAGAAGATGTATTTTACGATATGATTAATTTCAGATAAAAGGAGATGTTTTTAATGTTTACAGATGATATTAACTATCCCATACTTTCATATTCATTATTTATTGACAATTTAGATAAAATGCTAATTAGCATAATAAAAAAATATGAACTTCCTGAACATTCTTTATATTTGTATTCAAATATTTCCGCAAGAGGAACTACTTCTGAGAAAGAGACATCAAAATCCATATGTATATTTGAACCAGAATACCCGCCTAAAAAGAAAATCACAAAACCGTCCGGGAAAAACTTCATAATATTGAACTTTAAACGTCTATCTGATTCTAGCTTGGAATTACTTATTCGGAATGAACAATATGAAGCTATTTCTCTTCCAGACTCCGCCAACATTAAACCTTTGAAATCCGACAAAACTTTTAAACATATAATTTTTGATACATTTTCAAAAACTCTTTATAATTACCTTTATGAAAATATCCTCTATTGTTTGAGACATTACGAATCCAGTAGTAGTTTTGGGTGTTGTAGCCATTTTATTGAGTGCTCTGATAATAGGTCCTGTGTTCATACAAATAAGCTATACGCAAAAGGATGTATGTATCGTACTCATCTTGACAGCGGTAAGATTTTTTACGGCAAGAATA
>OAVG01000404.1_pt1 | contig 23384 bp, 26 predicted proteins | sample 1495271 | NCBI WGS metagenome assembly OAVG01 (sample SAMEA2580077, study PRJEB22360) | human gut metagenome | biome: human gut; feature: human-associated habitat; material: faeces | place: Denmark | collected 2008/2010 | reverse complement strand
CCGCCGCTTTTGTCATACACTCCTTTTCTTTTCTGCTTTTATTGCCCTCTGTGCTTTCCACTTCTCAAATTCTTTTTGTCCTTCCGGGCTTTCAAAGAATTTTTGGATTTCTGGAAGTAAGCAACGGGCAAGGGCTTCTATTTCGTGTTAGGGGATATCTGTGTTCGGTTGCTTTTTGGCCATATATCGCCTTTCTCTGTATTCAGTTTTCAAGGTACATTGCCGCCATGCTGCGGCGCAAAATGTTTTCTGTCATCTGTCACCGTTCCTTTGTGTGTCGCTGCTGGCGTTTCAGCTCTGCCAGCACTTCCGGCGGGATACGGTCTACCAGCCGTTGAATGTTCTTCAGCTCGCTTTCTAGCTTTGCCTGTTCCATGCGGTCTTTCATTTTTCCGCTTTCGCTGGCTTTGGCTTGTTCTTCCAGCTTTTCATTTTCCACCAAAAGGTCGTTTATCGTGACCTTGTATTTTTTGAGCTTCCCGGAGAAGTTCTCCATCTGCGGAAACCTATTTTTCAGCAGGGAGAGGGCTTCTTCTTTCTTCTTTCCGGCATTGAACGGGGTAATACCGTTCAGTGTGGCTTCAATGGCTCTTGCCTGTTTCCTTTGTGCTGAGGTCATGTGGTAAAGGAAACCGTCCGGTTTGCGCTCTATGGGCGGCAATCGTTTATGTGGGTTCTCTCTCATGTGTTCCCTCCGTTTGCTTTCCTTATGCCGTTCTCCCCGAAAAGGCTTCCTGCCCCATTCCTGCGGCGTGTTTCTCCTTTGGTACGCAAATGCGCTACATCTCCGGGAGAGGTATTCCTTTTCGGACGGTCATTCTGTTTTCAAAGTGCAGCTCATCGATGAACTACCCTAAGTCTACACGAAAAAAATGCAGTTCCCGGAATCTTGCGAGAATTGCATTTTAAGGCAATATTCAATTTCAAAATTGCATTTCTGCAATTCTTCTGTATAATGGGAAGTAAGCAAAGGAGGTGTCATGTATGGCTTTACCCGGAACACCTGGACAGCGGATTTCCGATTTGTGCATGGCAATCATATTTCTCAAAAGCAGCTTGCGGAGAAGATAGGCGTATCTGCTTCCCAGTTGAGCCGCATTGTCAGTGGAGAAACAAAGACGGTCAGTAGCGATATTCCCATAGGCGTGGCAAAGGAATTTAAAGTATCAACGGACTACATATTGGGTTTGTCCACTTTGAGCGTTCGTAAAAGCTATGATATTTCTGAATTAGGCTTATCCGAGGAAGCCGTGAAGGAGCTTGTGACAGGTTCGGTATTAGAAATCCTCAACCGTCTGTTGGAGCATAAAAATTTCCCACGCCTAATCAGTCTGATACGGATTTATTTTCAAGACACAGCAGCAAGGGGTATCATGGCACGAAATCAACTTATTCAACTGGCAACAGCTTCCCTGTCCGATCTAATGAAAGAACACCCGCAACATCGGGCAGAAGCAAGACAGGATTTGCAATTTCTGAACGCACAGAAGATGGGAGAACACGAAGCAGAGATTGAAAAAATCAAGAATGTATTCCTTGCTATCCTGCGAGATATTAAGAAAGATATGGAAAGTGGGGAACAGCCGGGGAAGCTGTGACCGCTGCTATGTTCCAGACCATGCAAGACGCACTTGCAGAACAAAAACAGGAACCGCTTTCTATGGACGATGTAACTGCTATGATTGCCGAACAGATTGGGCAGCTTCTTCCGATGGACGTGGAAACAAGCGAACAATTTCATCAGTTGATGAAAAAGATAATTGAGCAGGCGGGAAAGTAGATTTTGTTGGAGGTTAAAATATGGATATATCAACTATTGTAAATATTATTCTTTGCGTTTTGTCTTTTATATTAGCCGCCATATCTGTAGTTACAGTTGTGATTACTTTACGGCAAAATAATAAAATGATTGAAGAATCAACAAGACCTGTTATTTCTGTTTATACTGATGAAATCAATGCGGGTAATCCGTTTTTCTATTTAATTGTTAAAAATTTCGGGAAATCTCCTGCATACATTACAAAATTTGAGTATGATTTTGATTTCAAAGGTTGTTATAAAATACGAAATGATAAAGATTATTTGGAGGGACTCAATAATGCAGTTTTAGCCCCGGGACAATCAAGAATTTGCACACTTGATTATGCGAAAATAGATAAAGAAGTGACATTTACACTTGAATATCATTCTGGAGCAAAGAAGGTATATTCGGATAAATTTACGATTGACTTAAAAGCTGGGGTTAGTATGCCTTATGGCAAAGTAGCCACAGAGGGTAAAGAGCTTCGCACAATTTCTTACGCATTGCAAGAAATGCTACAAAAAAATCTTTGATAAGCTGATTTAGAAAGACTAATATTGATAATGTCAAAACAATTCCAGCAGTTGATGAAAAAGATGATTGAGCAAACTGAGAAATAGGTTATTAGGCAAACTTGTATATGTATATGCTTCGTTAAATTTACAAGTCCTATAGAGAAATAAAGCTGAAAGGGAAGGTGGAAATTTTGGAAGATGTAATCAACATTTCTCCTGATGATATTGAAATTATTGATACCACAGGATATTGTGCGGATTTGACTGAGCATTTTGATGGTGTTTCAGAAATTTTAAATCCATTCGTTAAAGGAGCGAAAAGAAGTTTTAAGAAAATTGAACATTTAATTTATTCGGCTCCTGCATTTATCAACGCTGTAAAAGCTGTCATTCCAGAAGAAACATATCAAGTAATTTTATCAGACGAGCAAAAGACTAAAATTGCTAAGGGTGCACTTAAGCTAATGACTAAAAAAGATGGTTCTCTGATGGCAAACCTGATAAATCCAGAGACAAAAAAAATAGTATCTACTATTTCGTTAGAAAAAGTCAAACTGTCACCAGAGATGTCTCAAGCTATGACGAGTTATGCTACACAAATGCAAATGGCACAAATCGCTGAACAAATTCAAATAGTTCAAGTAGCAATTGAAGAAGTTCGTCAAGGACAAGAATACGACAGACTGGCAACCGCTTACAGTTGTCAACAGAAGTTTTTACAGGCAATGGCAATAAAAAATCCTCGTTTGAAATCACTGGCATTATTGAGAATTGTTGCAGATGCAGAAGATAGTAGGAATCTTTTAATACAGAGTCAAAGTGCAAATATTGCTTTTATTCGAAATCAGCCAGAATCATTTTGGGGAAAACTTATGTCGGGTGCTACACCAGAAAAAATCAATGTCCGAATGTCTGAAATTCGTGAAAGCCTTTGCGCCGTAAATATGGTGTCTCTTGCTGAAGCAATGGCATATCAAGAAATGGGCGAATCGGAAGCTGCACAGCTAAGTTTACAATATTATGCTGAACACATTAAGAAAACTTATCTCTCTGAAAAAGGTTTCGTAGAGCGCCTTGATATGATAGATCCATCACCCGAAAATTATTGGTCAAAAACTTTGCCCGACATTGAAAAGCGTATTAAAGCGTTGCCTTGCAACGCCACACTCAATCGTATAGGAGATACAGAAAATGGAACAGAAAAAATGCAAAAATAAAAAATGCCAGCGTCTACTTCCGGATGGATACAAACATAAATATTGCGAAAATTGCAGAAATGAACAGGCAAAACATTTAAAGGATGCTTGTAAAGGTGCTTTGGGAGTTGCAGTAATGATAGGAGGCACTGCTATTACTATTGCAACAAAAGGCAAAATTAAACCTACAAAAAAGTGACTTAACTAAAACCAAATTTAATATAAATAGCAATGCCAGCTGAGCCAGTCAACGTTCAAGATGAACGAAGCAATGCGCCGCCGTTGACAGTCCCGCCCGTCTTTGCTAAAGGGTAATCAAGGCGGGAAAGCCCTAAAATGGCTTCCTGCCCATTTCAATTTTTACAGGAGTGTTTCCAAAAGTCCGGTGTAAGACGAGAGACAAAAGTTTTCATATACGCCCTGTCTGCTGATGAAAACAGCCCTGTGCTTGCGGCTCCACGCCACACAATCACAGCACTGTTTTCCTGTTGCTTCAAATGTGCTTGCCCTCCCCAGCGGCAACCGCATTTTCGCAGCAACGCTGACAGAGCGTATAACACACTACACTTTGCAAGCAAAGTCGTGTGCCAAAGGGGTACCCTTTGGGAACCCTATTTTGTCGGAGCGTGTAGCCACACTTCCACCAAAATGAAAAATAAGCGGTCGCAATCTGCTGAAAAACCACAGTCGGATTGACCGCTTATTTTGTTGTAGCCCTCCCCGTTTTCTTCTATCCGTTTTACGAGTATATTTCTTTAGAATATGCTTAATACGGGTTGAAAGGAAACCGTAAAAGTAATATACTATGCATAAAGGAAACAAGGAGGTTACATCCCATGAAAGAATTAGGAGAACGCCTGCGGAGATTACGGGAAAGCGTGAAGCTGTCGCAGGTAAAGATGGCGGAACTTTTGGGAGTGAAGCAGTCCAGTATCAATCGTTACGAGCAGGGGCAGTCGGCGCCTTCTTTGGAAACGCTTGTAAGGTATGCGGATTATTTTGATGTATCATTGGATTATCTGCTTGCCCGGACAGACAATCCGCAAGGCAAGCTATATGAACACCGTCCGAAGATTGCACCGGGGAGTGAGGAAATGAAACAGTTTATTGAAATGTGTTTTGACCCGCAATCTCCGCTGAATGAAAAATTAAAACAAACACTTCTTGAAATGATGGAGATGGAATCAAAATGACATTGAAAACAGAAATAACAGTATCTGATATCTTTGCAGGAATTTCTTTGATTTTGGTTATCATAGGTGGCATATTTGCTTATTACCAATGGCGTCGAAATGTTTCCTTGAAAAGAGCTAGTTATATAAATGAATTAACTGAAAAAATTCGTACAGACCCGCTTATTAGTGGCATTATCTATTGGCTGGATTACGGACAATCATGGTATTCTAATGAATTTCATTCGAGTGGTGAGATGGAATTAAAGATGGACAAAACATTATCATATTTCTCGTATATTTGCTATTTGAGAAAACAAAAGATTATTAGCAACAAAGAATATAAATTTTTCAAGTACGAAATAGAAAGAATTCTTCTCAATCCAGAGATACAAGATTATTTTTATAATCTGTATCATTTTTCCCAAAAATTCAAAGTCCCATTTACATTTCAATATTTATTTGAGTATGGCAAAAAACATAAAGTTTTTGATAAGGAATTTTTCAATCCAACCGCATATAAAACTAGTTTGAAATATCACAAATATCTTAATTTTTAGGAGGTGAACAAATGAAAGGTGTGATTTACGCCCGTTATTCTTCTGATAACCAACGGGAAGAAAGTATCGAGGGACAGTTGCGGGAATGTAAAGAGTATGCGGAGCGCAATGATATTACAATTTTAGGGACTTATATTGATCGGGCATTATCAGCAAAAACAGATAACCGCCCCGAATTTCAGCACGTGATTAAAGATAGCGCAAAGGGCTTGTTTGATGTTGTCCTTGTGTGGAAATTAGACCGCTTTGCCCGTAACTGTTACGGCAGCGCACGATATAAAAACCTTTTGAAAAAGAATGGCGTTAAGGCCATTTCGGCAAGGGAAAATATCTCCGAAGGCAGCGAGGGCATTATTTTGGAAGTCATGCTGGAGGAGTATGCAGAATACTATTCTGTGGAGCTTTCTGAAAAGGTTATCCGGGGACTGACCGACAATGCGCTGAAATGTAAATACAACGGCGGTTCTGTTCCGATGGGATATTATATTGACGAACAGCAGTATTATCAAATTGACCCCAAGACTGCCCCCGATGGTGTTGGAAATGTTTACAAAGTACAGCGAGCGGGCAACCATGCAGAAGCTTATCCATTGAATAGTCGGGGTATGCGTTCCATTCGTGGCGGGAAAATAACGCTGAAAATTATGAACCACCTGTTAAAGAACCGCCGCTATATGGGCGAGTACAGTTATCGTGATGTAGTCAAGGAGGACAGTATTCCGGCGATTGTCCCGAAAGAATTATTTGAACGGGTACAGGAACGGCTGGTAAAGAACAAAAAGGCTCCCCCCGTCACAAAGCCGAGGACGATTACCTTTTGACAACGAAGCTGTACTGCGGGAAATGCAGCTCTTTTATGGTGGGAGAAATCGGCACAAGCCATACGATGAAAGTACACCGTTATTATTGCTGTGTGAATACCAAGAAAAAGAAGCTCTGCGACAAGAAAGCGGTCAAGAAAGACTGGATTGAAGATTTGGTTGCCAACTATATCATGAAAGCAATTATGAATGATGAAGTTATGGAACGGCTGATTGATACGCTGATGGAGTTGCAAAAGAAAGAAAGCACCGACCTGCCCTTTTGAAAAAGCAGCTTGCAGAAACGGAAAAAGGTATCAACAATATGCTCAATGCCATTCAAGCAGGGATTTTTACCCCGTCCACCAAGCAAAGACTGGATGAGTTGGAGGAAACCAAAAGCCAGCTTGAAGTCAGCATTTTGCAGGAGGAAATGTACAAGCCCCTGCTTACAAGAGAACAGATAGCATTTTTCATTTACCGTTTCCGCAAATTTGATGTGACAAAGCGGGAACAGCGGCAAAGACTAATTGACAGTTTTGTAAATGCGGTGTATCTTTATGAGGATAAGATAATCCTTACTTTCAACTATAAGGACGGTTCTAAGACTATCACACTGGCGGAGGTTGAGGGTTCGGATTTATCCGTACTCGGTGCAGGAATAAAATAAAAAAGGATTCCCTTCTCATTTTTACTGAGAGGAGAATCCTTTTTGTGTTCAGGCCTTTTATCTGCCTTCTGACTCTGCCACAATATCTTCCAGAACTTTGATCAAATCAGGCAGTGATTCTAATTGGACATTTCGTTCCAGAATACAGTTTTTCAGATCAATGGACAGAGTTTCAAATTTGTCCCGGATTGCCGGGGATATATAGGATGCCATAAAATCACCTCAGCAATAGGATGTGTATGCTTAGAATAAAATATGCGGGATATTGGAAAAACACCAGGATTCTGTCTGATAAAAGACTATAATCCTGGTGTTTCATTCCCGCTATTCTTTTGTATAATTGTCAAAATACCCCTGGATATAGATAATAGGCGTACCTTTATCTCCCGAACCGGAGGTCAGATCAGCCAGGGAGCCCAGCAAATCTGTCAGGCGTCTTGGTGTAGTACCCTGGGTTACCATGGTGCCTTTCAGGTTTTCTGCCTTCTCGTCCTTTTCCTGGATGTAATTCTTGATGGCAGCCTTTAACTCGTCTCCTGATAAGTCGGCGAAATCATTGTCCGCCAGGTATTTCAGCTTCACCTCATTGGGTGTTCCATTCAGGCCGTCTGTGTAGGCCGGAGAGACTACCGGGTCAGCCAGCTCCCAGATTTTGCCCACCGGATCTTTGAATGCGCCGTCACCGTAGATCATGACTTCCACATGTTTTCCTGTTTTTTCCAGAATGGAGCTGTGTATGGAATCAACCATTTCCTGGCAGTGGATCGGGAAAAGCTTTACCGTGTCTTCAGTGGCTTTGTTGGAGCCGAGAAGTCCGTATGTATCATTGTATCCGCTTCCGTCAATGCTCTGTGTCATGATATCATCCAGAGCGTATACTTTTTCCGCTCCGTTGGCATTCAGGATGCGCTTGGTGCGCTCTCTGCTGTGAATATCGCAGGTGAGTATGCTTTTTGTGTAGTCCAGGATCGCTTTGGGATTGTTGGCAAAAATGATCTCCACTTCTGCACCGCACTCACGGATCACATTTTTATAATAGTCCACATAGTCAACACCGGTAAATACGTGTTTTTCGTATCCGAACAATTCTCTGTATTTTTCTTCTGACAGTACGTCTGTCCATGGATTGACGCCTTTTTCGTCCATGACATCCAGATCCACAAGATGATTGCCTACTTCATCAGAAGGATAACTCAGCATGAGGACGATCTTTCTGCAGCCTTTTGCGATTCCCTTCAGACAGATGGAAAAGCGGTTACGGCTGAGAATCGGGAAGAGGACACCAACGGTGTCATCGCCGAATTTTTCATGTACATCTTTGGCAATCTGTTCCACACTGGCATAGTTGCCCTGGGCTCTGGCAACCACCGCCTCTGTGACAGCGATTACATCTTTATCGCGAATCTCAAAAGGTTCGCTCTTTGCGGCTTCCAGCACGCAGTCCACTACGATTTCGGACAGGTTGTCACCTTCACGGATAATCGGAGCGCGGACGCCGCGGGATATGGTACCTACCATTTTAGACATTATGATATTCCCCCATTTTTAAATTTGTGGACATTGCCACCATTACTATTCTACGGTTTGTTGCCGAAATAAGCAAGTAATTCCTGACATAAAGCGACAAAAAAATTGTATCTGGCCGGAATCGTTTTGAATTGACAATATCGTTATACGATATTATAATAAAAATAAGAAATATCGAGTATCGATATCAGGGGCTCAGGAATTCGGATGTAATGGAATCCAAACCAGGGAAAAGTCAGGAAAAACCATCAAAGAGAAAAACATTTAAAAAGGAGGAAACGGGTATGCCCAGAGAACAGTTTCAGAGTTTGACGGAGCCCATGTACTATATTCTGATGTCGCTTCAGGATGAGTGCTGCGGAGTGGATATTATGGAAAAAGTAAGAGGTTTATCGGGCGGGCGAGTGCAGGTTGGTCCCGGAACTCTGTATGCGCTTCTGGCAAAATTCCAGGAGGGGGATATGATCGAAGAGACAAGGCAGGAAGGACGGAAAAAGTGGTATAGGATTACGGAGAAAGGAAATGACTCCCTGAAAAAGGAGTACCGCCGCATTTTAGCCATGGCCAGGGACGGGGCCGCCGGATTGGAGGGGGATAGGGATGCTGTATTGGAGATGGAAAAACTTTGGGATTTTGGACGTTCCGGCAATGGAGTGCTTCTTTGAAAAAATGGCAGCGCGGGGATGGATGCTGAGAGACGCCCGGGGGAGTTTCTGGGGATTTGAGCGGCAGACTCCAAAGGATGTGAAATTTTCAGTTGCCATCCTGAAGGATGTTTCCATGTGGGAAGGCAGTGAGAATGAGGAATCGAGAAATTTTCAGTTCTATTGTGAGAGTGCAGGGTGGCATTTTGTGTGTGCTGAGAAGTGCAGGCAGATTTTGTGGAGCGATAACAGGGATATCGTTCCCATAGAGACAGATGAGGAAATGAAAATGGAAGCGGTGAAGACCCAGTATCGGAAACAGGCCGCATTTACGATGTTTGTGGGTGTGCTTTGGACCTTGATTTATTTTTGGCCTGTACTGGCAGGAGGTGCGGAACTGGGTGGGTATTTAATGAAGTCACTTCTGGAAAGTAATGCGGGGATTTTGGTGCTGTTCTGTATACTGTACCTGCTTTTGGGCGGTTTGGCCGGTATCGTTTCCTATCTGGTTTGGTGTCAGATGGCAAAGAGAAATTTATCACGGAAAATGCCGGTGCTGTACAGACCTTATTCTGTCTTTATGGTAAAAGACATTGCTGAGAAAGTTTTTTGCCTGCTGTTGGTTGTACTTTTCTATATCACTGTGGTGCGTGTGACTGTTCAGGAACGTGACTGGAGGACACTGACGAACCTGTTAGTATTTTTTATTGTCTTTTGGGGTGTGAGTCTTTTTTCACAGAGCAGAAGGAAAAAGGGTTTTCGCTGGAGGTACCTTGCAGCCGGTATGGCTGCCGTAATGATTATGATGTTTGGGATGTATAAAATAGATACGATTTTCGATATGGAGTCGTCCGGGGAGGATACATGGATGACCGGAAATGGTCCGTTCCTGAAATGTTCTGAACTTTTTGCGGGGAATAAGAATGCGGAAGGTGAGGAAACGGAAAAGAAAGAAGCAGAAGATAGAGAGGAAGGGAGGTCAGTTCATACGAGAAACGCCAGTATTTTGCTGGAAAGTGAAAGCTACAACACATTCCCGAGTGAGATCTGCAGGGAGGACTTTTCCTATACTTTATACAAATCCAGATATAAAGCAGTCTTGAATTATATACGGAAATTGTCAGAGAACCGACCAGGTTATGAGGAAGACGGTGATTATTGGGACGGTTCTATCTATATCCGGCGCTACAGTGATCAGAGAGGTATTCCTACGGAACAGGAAACAGCAGACGGAGCTGCGGCAGGCGATGTGCCGGCTGAGGTGATTTACCGGATATCTGTTTTACGAAACGGTCCCTATATACTGGTGATCCGATACAAGGACCAGGGCCCGGGGTTAAGCAAGGAAATCGTTGACAGCCGTGCAGCTGATAAAATGAAGAGATTGCCGGGGATTTTATAAAGTGTCTGCATGGAGAATCGGGGACCCGGAGGACGGTGGAGCAGAGATAAAAAAACGGCGTATAGGGAATAGAATGTATTTTGGCTGTCTGCCGGGAGAACATTTCTATGACTATACGCCGTCTTTCTTTCAGTCCGGTATCTGCCGACCTTCATGGTCCATATGGTAATTTTCTTTGTAGATAAGCTGTGAGACAGGGACAAATTCATAGCCTTTGTCCTGCAGTGTGGTGATGAGAGTATCCAGCGCGTCTTTGGTATATTTGGCACCGTTATGGCAGAGGATAATGCTGCCGTTGCCCAGGTGGGAATCTTCGGTGACCCTTTTGATGATATCATCAGCGCCGTAATCCTTCCAGTCGAGAGAATCCACATCCCACTGTATGGGGTAGTAATGATTGGCACGGGCATTTTTTACTACATCATTGTCATAGTCTCCGTAAGGAGGGCGGAACAGGAACATGTCATAGCCGGTCAGCTCTTTGACCTTGTTGTGTACGGACATGAGTTCCTGCGTTTTCTCCTCATCGCTGAGCTTTGTCATATATTTGTGGTTTTCGCTGTGGTTGCCCAGATCATGTCCTGCCTCGTAAATCTTTTTTACATCATCAGGATAACTGGAAACCCAACCGCCGGTCATGAAAAAGGTGGCCTTTACCTGGTGTTTGGCCAGGATATCCAGAAGAGCGGCTGTATCCTGATTGCCCCAGGCAGCATCAAAACTGATGGCTATCTGGGGCTTGTCAGTTTGTACACAGTATATGGGGAGCTCACGGCTTCCCACTGTGCTGCTGACAGAGATGACACCGGGCAGATATGTGACGGCACAGAGGACGAGGGCACCGCAGAAGAGCAGTGTTATGGCTGTGTTGAGAAGTTTCTTTAACATGGCAGACCTCCGCAATAGATGTTGTTTACATCATATGCCGTCCGGGATAGAAAAAGAACGCGGCAGACAGGGAAAGGGCTGTGCGCAGCCTGAACCGCGCACAGCCCTGAAAGCAGGGGATTATTTCCGGTAGAAGTTTCTTCCGTAGGAATCATATTCCTCGGTGATCCAGCGTGCTTTTGCTTTGATCGCCTCGTCATCCGGTGCGCCGTATGTGCTGGCCCAGAATACAAAGCCGCCTCCCGGCGCAAAGTTATCAATACATTTGCGGACTTCAGCTCTGACAACCTCCTCGGAGGTGTCCGGCCAGCCTGCAGGGCCTGAGGAATCCCAGCAGCCTTCCAGTACCAGGCTGTTTCCGTATTTTTTCTTGATACCTGCCAGGTCATTCATGGTCTGGGCGGGATTCCAGGCACATACGCCGAAGTCACGCCAGTCTTCTATGAAATCCTCACATCGGCCGCAGTCGTGCATATCAATGGGGATTCCGGCCTCCTGCGCGAATTTTGCTTCGCTTGCATGGAAGGGTTTTATCATCTCCCGGTACATCTCCACAGAGATAAACGGATTGGTTGCAGTTGCCGTATCGTCTGTGATCGCCCATACATCCGGTTTGTAATAGTCCCTGACTTTGCTGCATATCTGGAGATAGAACTGATTCATATACTCAAACAGCGCCATGACTTCATCCGGTTCCTCCAGCATGGCGCAGAGGCCTTCTGTAAATCCCATAAAATTCATGAGCTGCTGGAAGTATCCAACATGTATGGTGGCAGTCACGGATGTCTGTGTTCTGTCAACACGCTCCAGATCCTTTTTCGCCATGGTTTCCCAGTCAATATGTGAAATATCAGGAGCCTTGATGACATCACGCCAGTGGCAGATGTCGTCCAGTATGAAGCGGCCCGGTTTAGGCAGGGACATATAGCCGGTTTCCTTTGTGGCAACGTATTCCACACCCCAGATATCAAAGCCGCCCATAGGCGTCTTGCGGGCGTTCAGGAATCCGGGCCCAACCCAGGCGGTAGCCGGAGCATGTCCCGGGGACGGAATCAGAAGCCTTGGTATCCATTCCGGGGTTTCACCGCGCAGAGTCATCAGATAGTTATCTTTTTCAGTTAACATAATATTACCTCCTTCTTATAGATGAAGCACAGAGAGTATCCGTTTGTTCAGGCCCGGGAAGTCTTCTTGTTGCCGCCGGTGACTACGATATAGATGGTGGCGCCAAGTACCAGACAAAGTGTGGAGACTGCGGTAATCCGCCATTCAGCCCTCAAAACATTCAGGTTCAGCAGATTTTTCACACCGTTGATGAGATAAGGGGAGAGGAACTGTCCGAGCCCCACACAGCTTGTATACACAGCGATCGCCTGGGAACCGAATTTGGGTTTTGCCGCTGTCCCTGCAATGAGCAGGTTGTAAGTGGGGTTGTAAAAGCCAAATCCCAGGCCGAAGATTGCTCCGCACATAATAAACAGGGCGAAATTCTGGGCAAAACAAAGAATCGCCAGCGCCAGTCCCACAAGCCCTGTGGAAATGACAGCCATATACCGCTGTGTCCTTTTGTGCAGACTTCCGAAGATCAGACCGGCTATAAATGCAAATATAGTATTGGTAGATGCAACCATAGAAACCTGGCCGGCACCTCCGATGCTCTCTCCGGTTATGACAAGTGACAGTTCCACATTAAATGACATCATACATGCGTTAAAAAATATGGCAAACAGGAGAACATAGAAGGTCTTTCTGGTATACTTTTTTTCTCCGGCATTTGCCGCGGTGCGTTCCTTTTTGATCGGTTCATTGGAGGGGCAGAAAAAGAGTACCAGGAGTGCAACCGGGATTGCAAACAGATAGCCCCAGAAGGCATGCCGCCATCCAAAGGAGGTCAGCCAGCCGCCCACCATAGTGACGGCAGCACCGAACAATGCACCGAACCCAGCTCGAAACCCCAGAAGCCGGGCCTTTTCTTCGCCCTCATACAACTGCTGAATGATCGCGTTGGCCAGCGGGAAAACCGTTCCTGACCCCATGCCGTAGATAACCCTCATAACAAGGATAGCCGGCAGATTAAATACGAAATAAGTTCCGAAACCTGCAGCAAACATAATACAGGCACAGCCGATCACAATTTTCTTAATAGGAAAAATCTGTATCAGCTTACCGGACATCAGAGAGCAGACGATCATCATAAGGGACGGGATGGTGGAGAACAGCTTTACGGTAGTGACATCATACTGCGGAAATTCCTTGACCATGTAGGCCAGAGATGACGCGTTGATGGTTGCCAGATATAACAGGGTACTGACAGACAACACGGCCACAGTATTCATTAAAGTGTATTTTTTCTTTTCTGCCATAGTGATTCCTCCCTTGTGGTCAGATGGAGAATAAGGGGCTGCTGTCAATTGCAGACTCTACGATCTGTGTCAAGATCTTTTTATCTATGAAGAGGGCAATGACTGCAGCATGTATTTTTATGGTTGGAGACAGAGCCTCCTTTTTCATTGCTTCCGTATCCGTGAGGGATATCATAATGACCTCACTGCGCTCCATGGATGCTTTGATATGGCCTATGATGCCGTTTTGTTCGGTGATATTCCGGGCAATGTTTTTAAAGAGCTGTTTCAGCAGGATCTCCGTCTGTTTTACATCCTCGCAGGAGCTCCATTCCAGAGAAATAACACTGGCCTCATCCTGTGTATAGGCGTTCAGAGTGATGATCGTGTTATTCCTGCGCAGAGATTGGGAGGCGTGTTCGTGATGCTCATGGGTGTGGCTGTGGTGGTCATGTCCGTGTGTAGCTTCGTGGGATATTTCATTCATAAGAATCACCCTCCAGTATAAAATCCCAAATACAGTGGGAAACAGGCTGGTTTGCAGAAGTCCGGAAAATCTTTGGAACCCTGCCCATATCCTGTATCTGCCGTTCGACTGCTTTCAGCGTATCCGGTGTGACCAGGTCCATCTTGTTGATCAGTACGGTATCCGCGTTTATAAGCTGGCCTGTGATCAGTTCATGAAGCGGTACAAGGAGACGTTCCCAGCGTGAAGCGTCAGCCACAATACAGATTCTGGAGGAGAGGGCCATGCTGTCAGCCAGGTTTTTTTGGATCAGATGGGGATAGGCCAGGCCGGTGGTCTCCAGGATCAGCCAGTCCGGCTGAAGTTCTTTTTCAATCTTACTGACGGTCGACAGCAATTCGCCGGACAAGGTGCAGCAGGCACATCCGGAAAACAGGTTTTCAACCTGATATCCGTTTCCCCGCAGCAGCTTGTCATCAATGCCTTCCTCCCCGACTTCATTTTCCAATATCACAACCTGATATTTTTTATCATTTAAGGCATGTCCGGTTATGTAATAGGCAAGCTGCAGCAGGAGCGAGGTCTTTCCGGAACCAAGGAATCCTCCAAGGATCAAAACTTTCATAATGATTCACCTCTTTCTATATTAGAAGCAGATGATTCGAGAGACTGTGCACACAGATTTCTGAATTAATTGAATTATAAAATGAATTGAAAGATAAAAATAGGAGATGAGCGCACAAAAAACAGAAAAAATAGAGGTCTCATTTGGTGTGATAAGCACAAATTAATTGTCTGTGTCGAATTATGTATTTTTTTGACGTTTTATGGTATGATTTACTTTAGTACTACAGCGTGTTTTATTACAAGGGGGGAACTTTATGAAGTTAAGTATGCACATGATCGCGAACAGGATATATTTTCTTGATATGGAGATAAATTTAAGTGACAGCGACCCGCCGGTCTTGAAAAGTGCCAGACTTGTGTACGCCACAGACTGTGCATATATCTATGCAGAGGGCAGTGATACCATATGCGCTGCGGAATCCGGCAGCATCAGGCTCCGGGATGTGAATCTGGCGGAGGGTTTTGATATCATCCAGAGTGTGTTTGACTTTTATGATGACTGGCAGCAGAATATTCTGGAGCTGGTGCTTCAGAGGTCATATCAGGACCTGGTGGATGCCTGTTTCCGTGTCTTCCACAATCCTATGATCATGTTTGATGCAGACTGCAAGGTTCTGGGGATGAGTTCCCAGTATGGGGAGAATGACGTGGACAGGGAGTGGGCCTATCTGTCACGCCACGGTTATTCCTCCATTCAGGCTCTGGAATATATGAAATCTTACTATCCTGACCACGATTTTGAGTATGAGAAAATACTGCCGTTTCATTTTAAAGGAACTATTTTAAACTGTGAAGGAATCACCGGTGCCCTTATATACCAAAATGAATTTTTTCTGAGGATCAATGTGATAGAAAAAGAAAGACCGCTGAATTACGGGGATTATCAGATACTGGAGATGCTTCTGCACATTATGCATCAGCATTTGGAAAAGAAGGAGGGAGAAAAGGAGAAGAACGCTGAAAATTCTGTATTCTTCAGTCTTCTGAACCGGGATGCCGTGGATGATGAAAAGCTGGCAAGGAAACTTGATTATGCCGGCTGGAAGGTTTCAGACGAATACCAGATTGTCCTGGTGTGTCCAAAGAGAACGGAAATGTCGGCAAAGGCAGCAGAGGTCCTGCGGACTACGATTATGAATATATTTCCGGAGAGCAGGATCGTAGGCGGTGAGAATGCTTTTGTTCTCATATGGAATCTCAGTAAATGCGGCAGCTTTAAGAGGGAACGCGTACGGCTTCTGTTGGAGCAGACAGAGGCTGATGTGAGCATGAGTCTTTGGATGGAAGGGATTTATAACGTATGGCATTTATACAGACAGGCAAAATCTGCGCAGAATATGAAAACATGGTTTTCCGGGGAAACAGACCGTATTTTTGATTTTTATAAGGCGGCAGCAGACCATATCCTTCTGTCAGGCGATATGGAGGATATGGTGTATGCCTGCCATCCGGATGTGAGAAGACTGTGGTTAAGGGAACAGGAGGAGAAGGACGGCCTGTTTGCTACCTTTTCCTCTTATCTGAAACATGAGCGCTCCGTACTGAATACCTCACAGGATGTCTATATTCATAGAAATACCTTATTATACAGAATCAGGAAAATAAAAGAGTTTCTGGAATCCGATCTGGATGACGCCTATACCAGGAATTATATGCAGCTTTCTGTCATGGTATTGGAATTATATGAGATGCTGCATAAAAATCAGCCTTAATTTTAAAGATACTGCTTGTAAAACAGCGTGCAAAAGGATATAATAGAAAAAACGCGTGCTATATATTGGAAAAGCGTGTGTTTTGCGTGCGAAATATTCTTATAAAAATTTCCGGAGGCGGATTATGGCGGGGACAATACAACAGATTGCGGAGCTGGCAGGGGTGTCACGGGGAACTGTGGACCGGGCTTTGAACAACCGGGGGAGGATCAACCCCGAAGTGGCTAAGAAAATAGAACAGATCGCAGATGAGATCGGATATGTGCCAAAACACAGGAAAAAGGCGGACAGCACAGGAAAACAGAGCGGCAGGGGAAAGCGTGTCGGAGTCGTGACACAGCTATCCCAGTCCTCCTTTATGCTCCAGGTCAACAAGGGAATCCGGGATGCGGCGAAAAAGCTGGCGGATCAGGGCGTGGAAGTGCTCATAAAAGAGAACGCTTCTGTGGATGAGGCAGAGCAGATGCGTGCGATCACAGAGCTGGAGGAGGAAGGCATGGACGCGCTGGCTGTGATGCCGGTGGACTGCGATAAGGTGAGGGTGAAGCTGAATGAGCTGACCGAGGAGAAGAACATACCGGTGGTCACTTTTAATTCCGATATTGTGGGAACAAAACGCTGCTGCTTTGTGGGCCTTGACAACTGGAAAAGCGGACAGACCGCAGCAGGACTCATGGGGATGATGATGCGCGGCAAGGGAAAGGTTCTGGTTATCACCGGATATTTTTCCAACAGCGCCGGCAGCCGCAGGGTGGACGGTTTTGTGGAGGAACTGAAGAAGAGTTTTCCGGAAATGGATCTGGTGGGGGTGCAGAGCAGTTTTGACCACACAGATGAAGTGGAGAAGATCATCGTAAACTCCATGTCGGCATTCCCGGATCTGGAGGGCATCTTTGTGGCCTCCGGCGGGCAGGCGGGAGTCAGAAAGGCATTTGACAAGCTGAGCCTGGAAAAGCGTCCGTATGTGATCATCTATGACCTGACACCAAAGAATGAGAAGGCGCTTCTGGAAGGCACCGTGGACTTTCTCATTGACCAGGAGGGATACGACCAGGGGTACCGGGCGCTTTCCATTCTGTCTGATATGCTGAGAAGAGGAAGAATGCCGGAAAAAGAATATATGTATACAGAGATCAATATAAAGACAAAATATAATCTGTAACAGGTCCGTGCTGCGGCAGGGACGGGAACGGGAGTCCGGGAAACCGGACTCTTTTTGCGTTACATAGGAAGATAAAACAGAGCAGCCATGGTATGCGCCTTGTCGGATATAACGCCTTATCGGATATAACGCCTTATCGGATATAACGCCCTGCCGGATTTGCTGCCTAAAAAGCACACAATGAAAAGCACGCATATATTATTGTGAAAATGCTACAAAACCAACTCTTAAAATTGTGCACAAAATAGAAAGGTTGTGAAAATAAAAAAAGTGCTTGCACATTTAATGTGCGTGTGATACTATAAAAGCACAAAAGGAAAGCACGTAAAACGCACACATAAATAAAAAGCACGCAAACATGGATGAAAAAAACAGGAGGAAAGTTTTTATGAAGTATGTAGAATTTGATCAGAGCAGACCAATGGATTTGGTTTTACTGGGCCGTGTGGCAATCGACTTTAACCCGGCTTACAATGACCAGGTGAAAGAGGAGTTTAAACCTCTGAAAAAAGTGCATATGTTTGAGAAGTTCGTAGGCGGTTCACCGGCCAACATCGCTGTAGGTGTTACAAGACACGGCATGAAAGCAGGATTCCTGGGAAAGGTTTCCGATGACCAGTTTGGCGAGTATGTAGTGGATTATTTTGATGAGCAGGGTATTGATACCTCACACATCACAAAATGCACCGGCGGCGAGAAGCTGGGCCTGACATTTACCGAGATGCTGTCACCAAAGGAAAGCAGCATTCTGATGTACAGAAACTGCATCGCTGATTTACAGCTTCATGTGGATGACATTGATGAGGAATACATAAAACAGACAAAGGCAATCCTGATCTCCGGAACAGCGCTGGCTGAGAGTCCATCAAGAGAAGCAGCCATCAAAGCCGTTCTGCTGGCAAAGAAAAATAATACGAAGATCATCTTTGACATTGACTACAGAGAGTATAACTGGAAGAACAGTGATGAGATCGCAATCTACTATTCCATGGTAGCAAAAGAAGCAGACATCATCATGGGCTCAAGAGAAGAGTTTGACCTGACTGAGAAGCTGATCCAGCCGGGCATGACAGATGAAGAATCCGCAGCCCTGTGGCAGAGCTACAACGCCAAGATCGTTGTGATCAAACACGGCATGAAGGGCTCCACCGCTTACACCTGTGACGGACAGAAATACTCCATCAAACCGTTCCCGGTTGACGCAAGAAAAGGCTTCGGCGGCGGCGACGGATACGGTTCAGGCTTCTTATACGGACTGTATCAGGGATGGGAAGTGATCGACTGTCTGGAATTCGGTTCCGCAGAGGCTTCCATGATGGTCAGAAGCAACAACTGTTCCGATTCCCTTCCGGGACCGGATGCAGTGCACGCATTCATCAAAGAGGAAAAAGAAAAATTCGGCGAAATGATCGCAAGAGTATAATGGTTTTGACAGGTCTGCGCACTTACTGCGCTGACCGTACGGAAACGCAGCGTCATAGCGGTTACAGACAACCGTTGACATAGATACTAACATAAACACTGACTGCGGGGCGGGCCGGGAGTTTCCCCCCTCGCCCATGTGGCAGGCAGCGCCTGCCCGGTATATGAAAGGAGATTAATCATGGCAAAGACAACAAGAATGACGGTTGCACAGGCTATCGTTAAGTTTTTAGATAATCAGTATGTATCCATGGACGGTGTGGAAACAAAATTCGTGGAAGGTTTCTTCACCATTTTCGGACACGGCATTGCAGTAGGCCTGGGAGAGGCACTGGATACCAATCCGGGACAGTTAAGAGTTATGCAGGGAAGAAATGAGCAGGGTATGTGCCATGTGGCAACAGCATTTGCAAAACAGAACAACAGAAAGAGCATCATTCCCTGTGCTTCATCCGTAGGACCGGGAGCTGCCAATATGGTAACTGCCTGTGCCACAGCAACTGTAAATAATATTCCGCTTCTTGTATTTCCGGCAGATACATTTGCATCCAGACAGCCTGACCCGGTTCTGCAGCAGTTAGAGCAGAGCAGCAGCCTGGCTACCACAACAAACGATGCGTTCAAGCCGGTCTGCAAATACTGGGACAGAATCACCCGTCCGGAGCAGCTTATGACAGCGCTGATCAACGCAATGCGCGTGCTGACAGACCCGTCAGAGACAGGTGCATGCTGTATCGCACTTCCTCAGGATGTGGAAGGGGAATCTTATGATTACCCGGATTATTTCTTCGAGAAACGCGTACACAGGATCACCCGTCCGGTGGCTGTGGAAGAAGAGCTGGAAGATATAGCCGAAATCATTGCAAAAGCAAAGAGACCACTGCTTATCGTAGGCGGCGGTGTGAAATATTCAGAAGCCGGCGAGACCGTTGAAAAATTCTGTGAGGAGTTTCACATTCCCTTTGGCGAGAGCCAGGCAGGGAAAAGTGCGTGCCAGACCAGCAACCCTTACTGCCTGGGCGGTATCGGTGTGACAGGAACCCTGGCATCCAATGTCATTGCAAAAGACGCGGATGTGGTGATAGCAGTAGGCTCCAGACTTTCCGACTTCACAACAAGCTCCAAACATTTATTCAGAAATGAAGACGTGAAATTCGTGACCATCAACAACAACAGATACCATGCATACAAGATGGACGCTGTAAAAGCCATCGGTGACGCGAAAGTGACAGTGGAAGCTCTGGCAGAGAAGCTGCGTGCCAAAGGATATGTTTCTTCCTACAACGGAGAAATCGAAGCTGCCAAAGAAGCATGGGACAAAGAGTGGGACCGCCTGGCCGGAATCGAATACACAGGTGATGACTTTGAACCGATCATCAAGGCCAGAGACCCGAGAACCGTTCCTGAGTTCGTAAAACTCACAAATGGTAAGATCACACAGACTGCAGCACTGGCTGCTATCAATAAAACGATTGACAAGGACGCTACCATCATCACAGCAGGCGGTTCCCTGCCAAGCTGTATGCAGCGTATGTGGAAAACAGACAAGAGAGGCGGATATCATGCAGAGTACGGCTATTCCTGCATGGGCTACGAAGGGCCTGCCACTCTGGGCGTAAAATTTGCTGAGCCGGACAATGAAGTATACTGTGTGGTAGGAGACTCCAGTTTCCAGATGCTTCACAGCGAGATAATGACGATCATGCAGGAGAGAAAGAAAGTAAACATCCTGGTATTCGATAACTGCGGATTCGGCTGCATTAACAATCTGGAAATGAATCACGGTATCGGCAGTATTGCCACAGAGTTCCGTTATACAGATGGCAAGAAACCGACCGGGGACCTGATTCCTGTAGACTACGCAAAAATCGGCGAGGGCTATGGCCTGAAGACGTATACCTGCAGGACCATCGCTGAACTGGTTGCCGCTCTTGAGGATGCGAAGAAACAGGATATTGCCTGTCTCTTTGATCTGAAGGTAATTCCGAAAACCATGACAGACGGTTATGAATCCTGGTGGAATGTGGGTATTGCCACAACTTCTGACAAGGACAGTGTAAAGAAAGCATGCGAAGGCGTTATGACAGGACGTAATGAGTCCAGAGCTTATTAATTTTATATAAACACAGGATGCCGCACGGACCCATCCGCCCTTGGCACAGCCCTCCATTCCCTGAACGGAATGTCTGCGGCAGTGCAGGGAAATCGGGCCGGTGCGGCAAAACCAGATGCTGCAGCCGGTTATCCCGGCTATGGCAGGATAACAGCATACAAGACAAGGAGGATATTTAGATATGGGAAAAGTGTTCGGATACCCGGAATTTGACGCAAACGGTGAAAAGATTCTGACAACCTATGACAACGAATATAAAGACATGATGATGGACATCCGTGTTTACCGCATGAAAGCCGGTGAGACAAGATCATTCAAAAGGGACGGGGAGGAGCTGGCTGTACTTCTGCTCTCCGGAAACATCACCTATGCATGGGATGGAAACAAGGAGACTGTCAGCAGAAAAGATGTATTTACAGAAGGCCCCTGGTGCGTTCATGTGTGTACAGGAACAGAAGTCAGCGTAACTGCAGAGGCAGATTCCGAGATTTTAGTACAGTGTACAAAGAATGATACAGAGTTTGCAGCAAAATTATACAAACCGGAGGATGCTCCCTGGGGTTATTCCTGCAAGGGCAAATTCGGAAATGTTGCCAAGAGAAGAGTCAACACCATCTTTGACCATGATATCGCTCCCTGGTCTAACATGGTTCTGGGTGAGGTTCTCAATGACAGAGGAAACTGGTCAGGATATCTGCCTCACAGACATCCGCAGCCGGAGACTTATTACTTTATGTTCGACCGTCCGGAAGGCTTTGGTGCCAGCTTTGTGGGTGACCAGGTTTTCAAAAGCACAGACGGAAGCTTTTCAGCGATCCCGGGTGGTGAACTGCATCCCCAGGCAGTGGCTCCCGGCTTTCAGATGTACACCTGCTGGATGATCCGCCACATTGAGGGTAATCCGTGGCTGCAGACAGACCGCTGTGAAGACGAGCGGTATACCTGGCTGCACGACGCAGAATTTTAGTATTCAAACAGACATTTCATAAAATATAGAAAAGAAAAAGGAGAACACGATTATGGCAAGAGAATTTATCGTACCGGGTCAGATCATTTCCGGTTCAGGCGCATTAAATATGGCAGAGGAAGTATTAAAAGGACTTGGAAAAAAGGCCCTTATTGTTACAGATAAAGTGATGATTCAGTTGGGAAACTGCGCAAAAGTTGAGGCAGCCCTGAAAAACCAGGGAGTAGAATATGCCATTTACTCTGAGATCGTAGGCGAGCCCACAGATACCATGATTGAAAACGGCCTGAAATTATACAAAGAGGAAGGCTGTGACTTTTTAGTGGCTCTGGGCGGAGGAAGCCCCATTGACTCCATGAAAGCCATCGGTTCTCTGGTTATAAACGGCGGATGTATTTCCGATTATATGGGCAAAGTGATTGATGTGGAGATGCCTCCTATGGTAGCGATTCCGACCACAGCCGGAACAGGTTCCGAGGCAACACAGTTTACGATCATCACAGATACAAAGAAAAATATCAAAATGCTGTTAAAGGGCAAAGTCCTGATGCCAAGCCTGGCGATCATTGATCCGCAGTTCACCATGACGGCACCGCCTAAAATCACAGCAGCCACAGGTCTCGATGCTTTATGCCACGCAGTGGAGGCATACACATCCAGAAAAGCACAGACACTTTCCGATACATTTGCCATGTCAGCAGTAAAACGTATCTTCAAATATCTGCCGGCTGCATTCAAGGACGGCAGCAATGAGGAGGCCAGAGTACAGATGTCCGTAGCTGCTCTGGAGGCTGGTATTGCATTTAACAATGCATCTGTCACCATCATTCACGGAATGAGCCGTCCGATCGGCGCTCTGTTCCATGTAGCTCACGGCCTTTCCAATGCCATGCTGCTGAAAGAATGCCTGACCTTTGCTCTGGAAGGGGCATATGACCGCTTTGCAGACCTGGGACGCGCAGTGGGTGTTGCAGTGGATACAGATTCCGATAAAGAGGCAAGTGAGAAGTTCCTTGCAGCAGTGGAAGCTATTACAAAAGAGCTGGAGACACCTACATTGGGTGAATTTGGTATTGATAAGGATGAGTTCTTTAAGGTGATTGATAAGATGGCGTTCGATGCCATGGACAGTGGTAGTCCGCAGAATACGATGAGAGAAGTTACGGAGGATGATGTGAAACAGATTTATAGAAATCTGTGGTAATTTGATTCCGTAAGGTGGTGAAGCTCCGGGACCGATGGATTGTCGGTTCTGGGGTTTTTTTGTGTGAGATGAAGGTGGATCAGAAGGCGGACGGAAGTGGATGGAAGCGGGCCGGGGAAGGGATATGCCTGTGAGCGAAGCGTTCCGCTGCCCGGGAGCTAACCTGCTCCCATTTACTAAATTCATCGGCAATG
>OAVG01000403.1_pt1 | contig 23395 bp, 19 predicted proteins | sample 1495271 | NCBI WGS metagenome assembly OAVG01 (sample SAMEA2580077, study PRJEB22360) | human gut metagenome | biome: human gut; feature: human-associated habitat; material: faeces | place: Denmark | collected 2008/2010 | reverse complement strand
ATACGCCACGGTGTTTTTTTTAAAGGCCACCAACCCCCCCCCGCCATTATGACCATACACTGGCGCAGATGAAGAAAATACTGGAGGACAGGGGATTTTACTGCATTGGGGCAGTGGCGCCTGTAATTCCTCATATTTATTCCGATAAACTGGGAACCGGACGCCCGGATGAGGAAGATATGCAGATTTTCCGCAAGTTTGCGGTGACAGTAAAGAAACGGCTGGAGGAGGAGTTCCATGGCCCCGTCGAGCTTCCCGGAGAAGCTGAACCGGAACCAAAGCAGATGAAACCGGTGGCAAAATTCTGGGATGGGGATAAGTGCAATGGCTGCCAGGCCTGTGTGCAGAAATGTCCGGCTGCCGCCATTGATAAGGAGACCTATGAGGTGGATGAAAGTCTGTGCATCAACTGTATGAGATGTGCGAGAGTCTGTCCTGCCAAAGCCAGAAGCTATGACTGTAGGGAGGTTCAGAAATATCTGGAATCCAATTATATGGAGAGACGTGAAATAGAGTGGTTTTAATTCAGTGAAAGCACTGGAGGCATAGTATTAAACTCTGCTTCCGGTGCTTTTTTTGTGAAGCTTGTCTGTTGTTTTCACTTGCGTCACATATTAGCGTCAGAATAGTCATCCGGAAGGCTGCTGCCAGGTTCCGGGTCCCCGTGAAGCCGGTTGATTTGAACCAGGCACATTAACAGAATTCCGAACATGGAGCCGACCAGGAATGATACAGCGATAAATACGATCATAGGATAAACCCAGCCCTTCTTTTATAATATTTGTGAACAGGTATTCTAATATATATTATATTGCAAATATGGGATGTTTATTCAGTAATAAGAATATTAGATGGATAATCTGACAGATTTATATTTACAATAAATTATCTGGAACCAGTGAAGGGGAAAGTTTTGAAGTTATTTTACTGCCTTTAAATATGAGGTGATGATGTCGATCAAAAAGGTGCGTTTATCCGAGGGGCAGGTTTCAATCAGTATTTTGATAGAGTTTAAATCATTCAGAGCCTTCTGTTCTCCAAAGAGCAGGTAGTCAATATTAATATGCAGTGCGGATTTCAGCTTACACAGAGTGTCCACGGACATCCCCTTTTGTCCCAGTTCCAAATCATAACAGAAGCGTGGTGTGATATCCGCCTTTTCAGCCAGTTCCTCCCGGGTATATCCCAGTAATTCCCGTTGCTGCTGTATCCTTTTTCCTACATAAACTTTGTCAATTTCCTTCATTTTTTGTCCTCCGTATATTTTATTTATGGAAAAATATCCCTTTGACTACGATACCAGAAATAAAACGGTAAAAAATGAACTGTAAGGAGATAAAAAATGTGCTCAAGGTTCGTTTTCATTACTGCTATAAGAAGATAAAATCTAAGTTACAATAAAATGTAATTTTTTTACAGGCACTTTTTAACTGGTTATTATAGATAGTATTCTGAAAGTGCTGTTTTTTATGCAAATGGGACGTCGAAAAAAATTGCTTTATGAAGTGCTGTGTCGTTCGTGAGGCTGCCGCAGATGCGTGTGCTGCGTTCTGCCCCCGGCAGAATGGGATTTTCATTACGTGAGAAAGAAAAATGGCGTAGCGGTTCAGTTATGTTAATATGACGAATGGAAGGGGAATGATTCATGGATTATTTTTTAAAAAGCCGGATAACATAAGGAAATATGCCGGCTTTTGTGTTTATTTAAAGAGAAAACGGAACCTGTTGGAAATATTTTAGATTAATCCGAAAACAGATGTATAACAAAAGATGCATCCTGTTGCTTGACATAATATGTCAAACGCGTTAGAATGTACAGGAACAAAGGAATAAATAAGTGATTATTGGCTGGCGCTCCGTGTCGATACAGCCCTAGAATTACAGGGTGGAGTGGTCAGCTTTTCCTATACGGCTGGGATGAATGTACAAAGTTTTCGTATGATCGTATAAAATAATTCTGCCGATTGCTGCGAAACGCGGCAAAATCATTGAGGGATTTGGGAGTTAGTTATGTATCAGAAAAATGGAAGTAGTTGGTTAAAGCATTTGGATTTCATCATACTGGATTTGATCTGTATGGAAGTTTCATTTCTGCTGAGTTATGTCTTTAGAAACGGGAAAATGTTCCGACTGTCCGATGATAATTATCGTGATGTGGAGATTATCCTGCTTTTTATCTTTTTTGTCGTTGTGTTTTTCAATGAAAGTTACAGCGGTATTTTGAGGAGAGGCTATTTTAAAGAGTTTGTGGCTGTATTTAAACATGTGACTTATATTATAGCTACTATGCTGGTGTATTTGTTTTTTGTGAAGCAGTCCTCTACATATTCCCGCGTTATTTTTATCAGCATGTGGGGCATTTATATTGTGTTGTCCTATGTTACAAGACTGGCGTGGAAACAGAATATTAAGAGAAGAGTGGATAAGCAGGAAGGGAAGCGTTCTCTGCTGCTGGTGACGTCTGCGGATGTGGCATCTGAAGTGGTGAAGACTATCCTGAGGAATAATTTTGAGAATTTATACCTGGATGGGATTGCTATTATAGATGTGCATATGACCGGCAAGAAGATTCTGGGTGTGCCTGTTGTGGCGGATAAGGACAGTATGGTTTCTTATATCCAGAAGAACTGGGTGGATGAAGTGTTTTTCAATCCTTCAGAGGAGACGGTTATACCGAATGAGATGATAAAGAGCTGCGCCAGCATGGGCGTGACGATACATATGAAGCTGGCTAAGCTGGAAGTGCTGGGCAATAACCAGATCGTGGAGAAAATGGCAGGATATACTGTGCTTTCCAGCAGTATTAAGATGGCTTCACCCAGAGATATGTTTTTGAAAAGGGCTATGGATATTGTCGGGGGATTTGTCGGTGTTCTGATGACAGGGATACTGACTGTATTTATTGCGCCCATTATTAAGATAAAATCACCGGGACCCGTGTTCTTTTCCCAGATTCGGGTTGGAAAGAATGGGAAGAAGTTTAAGATTTATAAATTCCGTTCTATGTATATGGATGCCGAGGAGCGGAAAAAAGAGCTGATGGAGAAGAATAAGATTCAGGATGGCCTGATGTTTAAGATGGATAATGATCCCAGAATCATTAAAGGAATCGGGAATTTTATCAGGAAGACTTCTCTGGATGAGTTTCCGCAGTTCTGGAATGTGCTGAAAGGTGATATGAGCCTGGTTGGGACAAGACCGCCTACTGTGGATGAATGGGAGAAGTATGAGGTGCATCATAGGAAGAGACTGGCAATCAAGCCGGGGATTACCGGGATGTGGCAGGTTAGTGGGAGAAGTGGGATCACGGATTTTGAGAAGGTTGTGGAGTTGGATACGGAATATATTACTAATTGGAACTTGGGGTTGGATTTGAAATTGTTGTGGAGGACTGTTGTGGTTGTTTTTAGAGGGGAGGGGTCGATGTAATATTGATTCATATTAGATAAGTAATAATTATAATAAATTATAAAATTCAATAATATCAGTTTCATCACTTAAAAATTTGTACATAGAGAGAGTGGAGAAGGTAGGCATTAGGATGGAAGCCAGAGAATGAATATGATGAATAAGTGAAGCAACAGCGAGTAGCTATTGTATAAGGCAAAAGGTGGATAGTAAGAATATCATCTTTAGGCTGGAGTTTTTCAGAGAATTGAAGGTGTTTTATGACAATGTTTATGCCACAAAAGTAGTGAGGGAAAATGACAGGGATTATCATGAACACAGGGACAGAGAATAATGTTCTCATCCTACAAAATCAGTGAAAAAGAACATACAACAGTCCGGAGCAACACTCTAGAGCATAGCCATGGCACGCTGTATCAACAAACAGCCTCTTGTGTGTATCCAACAACGGTATAGTAAGTGGAAAATCGGTATTTGGGATGGGCATAGAGTGAGGAGTGCTATCGTTGAATGTGGGGATGAAGAAGAGTGAAGATGTGTGTAAAACTGGAAAAAGGCTGATAAATAAATGGTTTCGGAGGATTGTGGATGTTTGAATTTAGCGATTGTAATGTGAATAGGTCTTTAGAAGACAGAGTCATTATAAGTATTTGGCATAATAAGACTGTGTCATAATAAGCCTGTGTCATAATAGGAACAACGGATGTAGAGGGCTTAAGGTTCTCATCTGTAGTTCATAATTTCTTACCCGAGAAAGTGAGCGAAAACCTTGTAAAATCAAGGGATTTAGGTGATGAAGGAGGGTGGGTGTGACGCGGTGGATGGGGTGAAAACCAGCCGCTGTTTGTCGTGTCTGGAGATGAAAAAAGTTTCAAAACAGCCTGCAAATAAAAAGTCAATAGGAAAATGAAAAATTTTTAAGATTTATTATTGACTGAATTTCAGGTACACCAAATAGACCACCGTTACCCGCTGGTTTGAAAGGATGTGGTTATTCATTATTCTGGAAGAGACATAAGATATTCTTTTACTCTTCCAGAATAGATTCGCAGAAACTTATTAGCGCCTGCGGTCATGTAAACATAGTAAGGCTTTCCCTGGGCATGCTTTTTATCAATAAACGCATATACAGGGTCATCCTGCGGTTTTGTCTTAATGAGACAGTCCATGACCTGGAATAAGGTTTTTCTAAGGGATGATGAGCCACGTTTGGAAGTTGGAACGCTTTTTTGCTCATAGGTTCCGGATTCGTTGACACCTGGATCTACACCGGCAAATGCAGTGATAGCACCTTTGTGAGTGAAACGTGTGACATCTCCAATCTCAGCCGTAAGCTGAGGTCCGAGAGACGGGCCGACACCCTTCATTCCCATAACAACGGGATATTCAGGCAGCTTGGCGGCTGTTTCATTCATCAGGGTACGGAGTTCTTCCACGGTCTTGGAAGCAGTGTTTAATTGTTCTACGGCCTGTTTCACGATTAGCTTGGTTAGGTCATCTTTTGGAAGCACAGGAACGAGTTCCCTGGCAGCTCCATAGATTTCTTCAGCCTTGTCTTTGCTGAAGTTGTACTTCCTGCGTTTGCACCATTTCTGATAATGGTCGACAAATGCGTTTAATGACATTTTACGAACACAGTCCACATGCCAGTATGTAGTGGAAAAATCAACCCACTTCTGGCTGCCGTCCTCACGGGCAGGGCTATCAAAGTAAGTATTCACACCAGGGTAAGTCTGATCGAGGATGCCGATGAGGTTATTCTTCATAGCTGTTTTGTGTTTCATGTAGAAGCCAAACTGACGGTTCATGGTCTTTAACTGGTTGCGTATTTCATCCATAAGACTATACTGTTTCAATTCAATCCAATTGTCAAGTGTATAACGGGCTATTTTTACAGCATCAGCTTTATCCGATTTTACTTTACGGAGAGAGTTATCTCCGAAATCTTTAATGAGCTTTGGATTTATGGCAGATACGAAAAAACCTGCCTGTGAAAGCTCACGAGCCAGCGGCTCGTAATAACGACCGGTGTGCTCCATAACTATGCGGGATTCACCTTCGGTAGATTTGATTTGTTCAATCAAAGACAGAATATCACCTGTGGTGTGTTTGATTACAAAAGGTGAAGAAACAATTTCACAAAAAGGGCGGAGGATAGCAACCATGCTCTTACCCTTGGATACATCACTACCTACTGCGTTCATGTTCATAAATTTGTCACTCCTTAATAATACTGCAATGGATAAGTACCAGTTTTACACATTGCCTATTCAATCTACTGTGGTGTGACACGAACGTACCAAAGGCAGTTCAACCTGCATAAAACGAACGCTGCAAATGAGGAGCTGGTTATCAGTCTGTTTTACGGACGCGAAGTCCAAGAAAGGAAGCCGATATACGATTGCTCCATCATTATAACAGCTTAAGCAACAAGATGGATAATTCCCTACTGGCTGTAAGGGATATTAACCATAAATATATTGTAGTAGAAATAGAGATTTACAATGAAAAATGCGGATAATAGATTATAGGGAGATAAAAAGATGCGTAAAACAATCTTAGTTACCGGTGGAACCGGATTTATTGGAAATTGCTTCTGCAAATTATTGTTGGCGGAGAGACCGGAATATAAAGTGATTAATGTGGATGTGTGTACATATGCCGCAAACCCAGCCACAATTGAAGAAGAATTAAAGAATGAGAACTATAAGTTTTATAAGACGGATATCATAGATCGGGAATCTGTCGAGAAGATTTTTGAAACAGAAAAACCGGATGTTGTAGTCAATTTTGCTGCAGAATCTCACGTAGACCGTTCCATCACAAATCCACAAATCTTTCTGGAAACTAATATCTTGGGTACTGCTGTACTCATGGATGCATGTCGTAAATATGGTATTGAAAGATACCATCAGGTTTCCACAGACGAGGTTTATGGAGATCTTCCGCTGGATAGACCGGATCTGTTCTTCCATGAGGATACTCCTCTGCATACCAGCAGCCCTTATTCAACTTCTAAGGCATCTGCGGATCTCTTGGTTCTCGCATACCACAGAACCTACGGCTTGCCTGTGACCATCAGCCGCTGCAGCAATAACTACGGTCCATACCAGTTCCCGGAGAAGCTGATTCCACTGATGATCCACAATGCTACTCATGACAAGCTTCTGCCTGTCTACGGTGAAGGAGTGAATGTTCGTGACTGGCTGTATGTAAAGGATCACTGTTATGGAATTCTTGCTGTTATCGAAAAGGGTAGAGTTGGTGAGGTCTACAATCTTGGTGGACACAACGAGAAAACAAACATTGAGATTGTTAAGATTATTCTCGACAAGCTCAGAAAGCCTGAGAGCCTGATCACACACGTTGGTGATCGTCATGGTCATGATCAACGCTATGCAATTGATCCTGCGAAGGCTATGGCAGAGTTGGGATGGGAACCTACCACTATGTTCAAAGATGGTATCGTCTTGACCATTGATTGGTATCTGTCTGAAGAGGGAAAGAAGTGGACTGAAGAATGTACTTCCGGTGAATATTTGAACTGGATTGAAAAAAACTACAAGGAGAGAATTTAAAATGAGAATTCTTATAACAGGCGCTAATGGATATCTAGGTCAAGGTGTTGTAAATGCGATTTTAGATAATGGACATGAAGTAGTTGCAACAGATTTTGCAGTAGATCATGTGGATGATAGAGCTACAAGGATTGTTGGCAATATATTTGAAATTGAAAATCCATATGAGTATTTTGGAAAACCAGATGTATTGCTGCATTTGGCATGGAGAGATGGTTTTGTTCATTATTCAAATGCGCATATTGACGATTTGCCTAATCATTTTACCTTTATTAAGAAGATGGCAGAAGAGGGAGTTAAGCAGATTGCAGTAATGGGAAGTATGCATGAGATTGGTTTCTTCGAAGGAAGTATCAATGAGAACACTCCATGCCATCCTACAACTCCTTACGGAATTGGAAAGAATGCCCTTCGTGATTTGACACAGATGGTTTGTAAACAGAAGAACATTGTTTTTCAATGGATGAGAGGTTATTACATTGTTGGAAACTCTAAGTACGGAAGTTCTATTTTTTCTAAAATCACAGTTGCTGCCGAAGAAGGAAAAACTGAGTTTCCGTTTACGTTAGGCCAGAATCAGTATGATTTTATTGATTATCCGGATTTCTGTGCCCAAGTTGCAGCAGTAGCCGGTCAGCAGAAGGAGCAGGGGATTATTAATATCTGTTCTGGAAGACCTGAGAAACTTGCGGATCGAGTTGAACGTTTTATTAAAGAGAATGGCTATAAAATCAAGCTTCAGTATGGAGCATTTCCTGATAGACCTTACGATTCCAAGGCAATTTGGGGGGATAGTAACAAGATTGAAAAGATTATGCGTAAGTGAGGAAAAAAGTAATGAAGAAATTGCTCTTAATAATGCCTAGGTTTTTTAACTATCCAGAATTAATAAAAGATGAATTGAATAACTTGGGCTATGAAGTGGATTTCTTTGACGACCGTCCAAGTACAAATGCCTGGATTAAGGCGGCTATAAGAATAAATAAGAATATAATCTCTAAATATATCGAACGTTACTTTGATGAAGTAATGAACATAGTTCAATCAAAGAGATATGATATTGTGTTTCTTATTTCTGGACAATCACTTTCTTTCGGTGAAAATATGATTGCAGAGATTAAAGCATGTCAACCACAGGCGAAATTTGTGTTATATCAATGGGATTCACAAACGAATTTTCCATATATAAAGAATGTACAGAGATTCTTTGACAAATGTTATTCCTTTGATAGAAGAGACATAGAAGAAACGCCCTCATTGAAGTTCCTTCCATTATTCTATTCCAGGACTTATGAAGAAATTGGTAAAAGAAATAATAAAAAATACAAATACGATTTCTGTTTTGTAGGAACTGCTCATCCTAAGAAATACAAGTTAATCAACATGATGAGTGCACAGTTAAAAGAGGTTTACCCAAATCAGTTTATTTATTATTTCTTCCCGTCTCCAATTGTGTACTTTTATAGAAAACTAATGAATAAGGAGCTAAGAAGCGCTAAGTATAGTGAATTTCATTATGTCCCATTAAAGGGAAAAGAGATGAATGATATCTATGAAGGGTCAAAATGCGTATTAGATTCTGCACAAGCTGGTCAGCTTGGTTTAACTATTAGAGTTCTTGAAGCATTAGGAGCCAAGAAAAAGATAATTACAACAAATGAAGATATCGTAAATTATGATTTTTATCGTCCGGAGAATATATACGTGTATGACGGTAATATCGATTTGAATAATGTTTTCTTTAAGTCAGAGTGCGTTGAAGTAGAAGAATGTATTTATAAGAAGTACTCTTTAAGATGTTGGCTTACTGAAATAATAGATGGGGAATAGAGATGAAAGTAGTCCAGATAAATCATTTTTCATACAAAGCAGCCGGTAATATTATGATAGGGTTACATGCGAGTATGATGGCGGAGAACATTGAATCATATGTTGTATGGGGAAGAGGCCGAGCTGCTACTACAAATAACGAATATTATATGGAAGACAAGGCAGGAGTGTATCTGCATGCATTGTATACTCGTTTTTCGGATAGAACAGGCTTTGCGTCAGTTCATTCCACGAAGCGTCTGATAACTTGGTTAGAACAGATTAAACCAGATATTATTCATTTGCATTGTGTTCATGGCTATTACATAAATCTTCCGATTTTGTTTGATTACATCCGCAGAAAACACATAAAAGTATTTTGGACCCAGCATGATTGCTGGAGCTTTACTGGGCATTGTGCATATTTCGAATTGGTTGGATGTGAGAAATGGAAAGATGGTTGCCATCATTGTGAGCAGATTGTTACCTATCCTACAGCGTATGTTGACGCATCAAAGCGAAATTGGCATGACAAAAAGAACATGTTTTCTGGATTAAACATTACAATTATTACTCCATGTGAATGGTTAAAAAATGTAATGGAAAAGTCCTTCCTAAATCAGTATGAAATAAAGGTGATCCATAACGGTATAGATACTGATGTATTTAGGTTTAGAGAGAACAGTGTTAAGGAAATTTATCAGATTGGAAAAAAAGATATCTTATTAGGCGTAGCTAGTGAATGGTCGGAAAGAAAAGGATTAAAAGATTTTCTAGGTTTAGACAAACTTATAGATCATGAAAAATATCAAATAGTGATTGTGGGTGTAACTGCAAAACAAAAAGCAACTCTGCCATCCACTATTATTGGCATTGAAAGAACGAACAATGTGCAAGAATTAGTAGAATTGTACTCTGCAGCAAGTTGTTTTATTAACCCGACTTATGAGGATAATTTCCCAACTACAAATTTGGAAGCCTTAGCTTGTGGAACACCAGTTATTACGTATAAGACAGGAGGAAGTCCGGAATCAGTATGTAGCGGTGTTGGTTATGTTCTGGAAAAGGGAGATGTCGTTGGGATTCTTGAAAAAATACCTACAATGTATAGATCGAAGGCATCATTATTAGATAACAATAGGTTTTCAAAGGAAGCTATGAATAGTAAATATTTGGAGTTGTATAAAAATGCACAAAATAATTAAGGTGTTTTATGTTGTATTAAGAAATTTAATTAAAGTAGTTGATGGCTTTTCGCCTAGAAGATACATGAAACTATACAATTGGTATTTGAAAAAAATAGGGGTGGACTTATATGGATACCCTAGATTCATACACCCGACTGTGTATTTTGATGGAAAAGGATATAAGAATACACATATTGGCGAAAATGTTGTGTTGTCAAAAAATGTTTTAATTCTAAACCACGATTATTCAATAACCTGTGGATTGCGTAGTATTGGTAAAAAAGTAGTTGACAACGAAGCATATTGGTTGAGAGATATTTATATTGGAAATAATGTTTTCGTTGGAGCTAATGTTTCGATTTTGCCAGGAACTACTATAGGGGATAATTGTATCGTAGGAACTGGAGCAGTAATAAAAGGTATTATACCTGAAAATTCAATTGTTATTGGTAACCCGGCTAAGATAGTTGGAAAAACAACAGAATGGGCCACAAAAAAGGAAGAGAAAGCAGATTATCTGTTTGAATAAATAGTTGCTGAATTTGGCGTGAGGATGATATAGATGGGTAAAAAGAGTTCAAATTATATTTTTGAAAAGATTGGTATATTCGGATATGTGGCTGTTCTTCTGTTTAATGGAATTATTAAGCATATAGGGTTATCGATTTCCATCTTAGAACGAATTCGACCATTTCTTCCAGAAGTATTTATGGTGTTGATTCTTGTTGGGTGGATTGTTTCAAAGAAATATATTAAAAAGATTGATTTTTTCTTCATGTTTTGGGTTGTCTCTGTAATGTTGTTTAGCACATCAAATATACCTTCGGCAAATAGCGTGTTATCAGCAATAAGGGATTTGGTAGAACCGTTTGTTCTGTTATTTGTTATATCAAGTAGAAGAATAACAACTGTTCAAAAAAAGGACATTGATTTAATGTTGGAGCGCTTGTTTGCAGTTTTTATTTTGATTGGAATTACGTATGCAGTTGTGCAAAGAATCAATGGTTCGGTATGGACTTCTATTTATTTTGCGGGACATCAAGTATGGGGCGTAGATACAATAAGCGGAATTAGAGTTACATCAGGTTCCTTTGGATTTAAAGTGCTAGGAACGACGGCTAGTGCTGAAACATTCGGCTTTTACAATATGTTAGCTATGATAGTTGTTATCTTTTCAAATAATTTCAAAAAATTCACGAAGATAGTATTTGTGAGTACCGCATTTATTAATATTTTTTTTTCTGGAATGAAAACGGCCTTCATAGTGGCCATTTTAATAGTCTATATCTGCTTTATGAGTAGATTTGGAAAGCAAATTAAGTTGTTTGCAAAATTAGGTTCAGCGATCCTATTGCTTGCATTGTTCTACTATATGACCTTTGTCTTGAGTGACTGGGAAGATTCGTCCGTTTTGCAAAGATTAATTCTATGGAAGTCATTGGGTGATAGTGGTTATGGAATGAATATTTTAATTCCTACGAATTTGTTCTTCTTTTCAGCAAAAGCTGGTAACACAGGAATTATTAGTTTTTGGGATAATTCTTATCTATATCTTATTTTTTCTTCAGGAATTGTTGGTTTGATTTTATCAATCAATATGATTTATCAAAAAGTAAAGATGATTGCGTATAAAAATAGAAGCTGGTTAAATGTGGACGGAATTATTGCACTAAGTCTTGCATTATGTAGTATTAGCACCTGTTTGTTCCTGGGAAGAAATTACGTTGCAGTTGCATTGGTGATTATTGGCTATCATTATGCTGAGCAAAACCTAATAATGACTGAGCAATAAGCTCGACGGATATCCGTTTGGGAGGATATAGTGTGAAAGAATGTAAATTAAGCGGAAAACATGGTACAGACACAAAAAGAAAGCTCACGTAGTGAAACGCATTAAGAGTATTTTCACCTTAATAAAGCGGGGCGCACCTGCACATCAACAGCTAACGGATGGGTGCATCAGATATTGATGCTGGGGGTGCCTAATAATTTGAATAAAGTGTATCAAGAAAGTTTGAAGGTGTAAACCACATTCATTATTATTTGTGTTGCCAACTGAAAGGCGGCGGAATGGAGATTAAAATGAAAAAGTTTATACTACTGTCCTATACCATCTCTCGAATGGGAGGGGGACAGATGTATCAATATAATAAACTTAAGTACATGAAAAAAATGGGATACGATACATATGTTCTTTATGCAATTCCAGGAAAGATTGTAATTACGGACTATGAGAACGTATCAAGTCAAATGTGCATAGAAGATATTAATGTATTTCCTGGGGTGTTAACACACAATCAGGTTAATAAAGTTTTGAAGAAAATCAAGGTTTTTGTTGGTGAAGGTGACTCTGAAACTGTTATAGAAGCCTGTAATAAACCTACTGCATTATGGGGAGAGTTGCTTGCGGCTAGGTTTGGTTGTACTTGCTTTAATTTTATTATTGATGAAAGAATTGGCTCCCTTGACCAAAGTATTGTTGATTTTTTTAAACATAAACGAAAAGTACATGAGTTGCGAGGAATCAAAAAAGAAACTTATGAAATGATATTTGGGAACACTCCGGCTGTTGACGATTATGAATACTGTTTATCTATCCCTGGAAATAATGTCGTTCAAGACTGCAGCACAAAATTGCTGGAAGATATTGGTTTTGAAAGATTTGATTATTCAATAGCAACTATTGGAAATTTAAATAAAGACTATGTGCCAACGCTTATAAGTGAAGTTAAGAAAAGCGCAGCCCAAAATAATGAAAAGACTTATTTTTATTGTATGATTGGGGATTCCCCAAATTTGGATGATATGGAAAGAATAAAAGCTTCATTTTCAGCTATATCCAATATTACAGTAAAACTTTTGGGTTCAGTGTACCCGATTCCTGAAAAATTACTTTACAAATTTGATTTATTTATTTCCTCAGCAGGCAGTGCACGCGTATCTGGAGATAGAGCTATTCCTACGATTACAATTGATGCACGAGATTTCCAGTCAATTGGTATCTACCAATACGAAACAAATAATACTGTATTTAGGGATAGCGAAGCTGTAATTCCGATTTCTGAGAAAATGGAATACGTGTTTGAGCATTATGATGAAATCAAATCTGCGTTATATGAGAAAACAAAAGATGATTTCGATAAATTGTTTGAGTTACATCTTGATTACTATTTAAATCATGTTCATACGGGTATGTATTACGATGTTATGTCCATGAAACTAGATAAGAAAAAGAAAGTAGAGAAAATAATATACCAGTGTCTTGGAAAGAAAATGTATGACAAGATAAGAACATTTGTTTTCTCAAAAATGTAGGTGATATTATGATTTCAAAGCAAGGAGTTATATCAAACTTTATATGGCGATTTGCTGAGCGTGTTGGCGCACAGGTAGTAGCCTTTATTGTATCCATTGTTCTAGCAAGAATATTGGAGCCGGATGCATATGGAACAGTAGCACTCATTACTGTTATTACAACAATCTTGCAAGTGTTTGTAGACAGTGGTTTGGGAAATGCACTGGTACAGAAAAAGGATGCAGATAACTTAGACTTTTCTACAGTTTTTTTTACAAATTTGATTTTTTGCTCATTCATTTATATCTGTTTGTTTTTTGCATCACCTTATATTGCAGTATTTTACGAAGATGCTGCTCTAACTCCATATATCAGAGTATTAGGATTAACGGTACTGATTTCGGGAATTAAAAATGTTCAACAAGCATATGTTTCGAGGAACATGCTATTTAAAAAGTTCTTCTATTCAACCTTGGGAGGAACAATTCTCGCTGGTGTCATCGGTGTGGTAATGGCTTTTGGCGGAGCTGGGGTCTGGGCGCTTATTGCGCAGCAGGTAATAAATCTTACCGTTGATACAATCATTTTGTGGATTACAGTTAAGTGGAGACCGGAACTTAAATTCTCTTTTGAGCGATTAAAAGGATTATTTAATTTTGGATGGAAGCTTTTGGTGTCATCATTAATAGATAGTGTATATACAAATATAAGACAATTGATTATAGGAAAAGTATACTCATCTGCGGATCTTGCTCAATATAACAGAGGTAGACAATTTCCTAATCTTATTGTTCAGAATGTTAATACATCTATTGATAGTGTACTCTTACCCGCAATGTCAAATGTGCAGGACGATAAAGAGCGGGTTAAGTCTATGACACGGAGATCAATTAAAGTTAGTACATACATAATGGCTCCACTAATGATGGGGCTTGCGTTTGTCGGAGAACCGCTGGTCCGATTAGTTTTAACAGAGAAGTGGCTTCCAAGTGTTTTCTTTATGAGAGTTTTTTGCATATCCTTTATGTTTTATCCTATCCATACAGCTAATTTGAACGCTATTAAAGCTATGGGAAGAAGCGACTTGTTTTTGAAACTCGAAATAGTAAAGAAAACACTAGGCATGATAGCTTTGCTTTCGACAATCTGGATTAGTGTTGAAGCAATGGCGTATAGCTTACTTGCCACTTCCTTTGTAAACCAAGTCGTAAATAGTTGGCCCAATAAGAAGTTGTTGGACTATGGATATAGACAGCAAATGAAGGACTTGATACCTGGGGTAATCTTAGCACTATTTATGGGATTTTGTATCTATCCAATTCAGTGGCTCGGCTTACCGGATATTCTAACGTTGCTTTTACAGGCTATTGCCGGTGTTGTGATTTATCTGGTAGGTTCTATTGTTTTTAAGCTTGATTCGTTTATCTATCTTTGGAATATAATAAAGCCCTATATCAATAGGAGGAAGGAACATTAAATGGGAATTTTAGTTACACGTTCATCTATGCCTTCATACGAAGAGTATTGTGAAGCGATTAAAGATTTATGGGATAGCCACTGGCTTACCAACATGGGCGCAAAGCACAAAGAACTACAGAGAGTACTGGAGGGGTACCTAGATGTTCCGCATGTCACCCTATATACTAATGGACATCTTGCACTTGAAAATGCGATTGCAGCTTTGAATCTGCCGAAGGGTGGAGAGGTTATTACCACTCCTTTTACATTTGCATCTACTACACATGCAATTGTTAGAAATGGATTAGTTCCTGTATTTTGCGATATTAAAGAGGATGATTATACAATTGACACATCAAAGATTGAAGCACTGATTACTGATCAGACAGTTGCAATTGTTCCAGTTCATGTTTATGGTAACATCTGTGATGTAGAAGAAATCGGGAGAATCGCTAATAAATATGGTTTGAAAGTAATCTATGATGCAGCACATGCTTTTGCAGTAAAATACAAGGGTATTTCTTCAGCATGTTTTGGGGATGTATCCATGTTTAGCTTCCATGCAACCAAAGTATTTAATACCATTGAGGGTGGTTGTGTGTGCTTTAAGAACGACTCATGGGTTCAGCTTTTAAATGACCAGAAAAATTTCGGTATTCATGGGCCAGATGAAGTAGCTTATGTTGGCGGCAATGCAAAGATGAATGAGTTCCAGGCTGCTATGGGGATCTGTAACATGAGACATCTTGACGAGGAGATTGCAAAACGTAAGATTATCGTTGAACGTTATAGAGAAAGACTAGGTGGAAAAGAAGGAATTATCCTGAGCAAAATCCAGAAAAATGTAGAATCCAACTATGCATATTTCCCTGTAGTATTTGATGGCTATAAATATACTAGAAATGAAGTGTTCAGCCGATTGGCAGAACAGGGTATTGGGGCAAGAAAGTATTTCTATCCATTGACAAACAGCTTTGAATGCTATAGAAACTATCCGACTGCTGGAACCGAAAAGACACCTGCTGCACAACACATGGCACTCAGAGTATTAACACTTCCTCTGTATGCAGATCTTAGCTTGGAAGACGTTGATAGAATTTGTGATGTTATTTTAGGATGATTTAAATTATGAAAAAAATACTTTTACTGGGTGGATCAGCCCAACAAATAGTCGCTATTAAGACAGCAAAACGACATGGTTACTATACTGTTCTTTGTGATTTTCTTCCAGATAATCCGGGACAATATGAAGCCGATAAATTCTACCTTGTTTCTACTACAGATAAAGAAGCAGTTCTTAAAGTAGCAATTGAAGAAAAAATAGATGGAGTGCTTGCGTATGCTTCTGACCCAGCAGCTCCAACAGCAGCATATGTTGCTGAAAAACTAGGGTTACCAACCAATCCATTTGAGTCAGTTGAGACATTATGTAATAAGGATAAGTTTAGATTATTCTTAAAAGAAAATGGCTTTAACACACCGACTGCAATGGGATATGCAGATAAAAATGTTGATACGAGGATGTTCAACCTTCCAGTTATCATTAAGCCGGTAGATTCTTCTGGGTCCAAAGGTGCAACGGTTCTGCGCTCATGGGATGGACTTAATAAGGCATTGGACTTTGCATTTTCCTTCTCAAGATCTCACCGCATTATTATAGAAGAGTTCATTGAGAAAAAGCATGAGTATCTTATCGGTGGAGATATCTTTGTTTTTAATGGTAAGGTAATTCTTTGGGGCTTACTAAATTGCCATAGAGATAACAATGTTAATTCTCTTGTGCCTGTAGGTAAGAGTTATCCGTTGATGCTTGAAGATAGTGATGTTCAATCGGTCGAGGACACACTCCAGAAAATGGTAGATGATCTTGGACTGAGATTTGGTTCTGCCAATGTTGAACTTGTTGTAGACAGAAACAATAAGGTGTGGCCGATTGATGTAGGTCCTAGAGCTGGCGGAAATATGATACCGGATCTTCTTGGAATGATATTTGGAGTCGATGTTGTGGAGATGGCGGTTCTCACAGCAATGGGAAAAGAAATTGATGCTCAGGTCAAAAGAGGAATTCCTTTCTTTGCAACTCACAATCTTCATTCTTCCCAAAATGGATATTATAAGACGATTGAGTTTTCAGCGGAACTAGAGAAGTACATAATAAAGAAGTGTTTTTATAAAAAAGAGGGTGATGTGGTGGAGTATTTTGACAATGCAGCAAAGGCTCTGGGTATCATCTTTATGAAGTTTGAGGATAAAGAAACAGCGAAAAATGTGCTGGTAAGAATAAATGATATGTATAAAGTGATTTTGGATTGAGGAGTAATATGAGAGAGATAGGTGGCTATATAGAATTTGAATATTATAATAGACCGATGCTTCACGGTGATGGAATTAAGCTAAACTGCGGAAGAAATGCACTTTCGTATTTTGTGAAGTCAAAGAAAATAAAGAAAATTGCTATGCCTATCTTTATGTGCGATTCTTGCGATGGAGTTTTGAAGGATAATAGTGTATCAGTTCGATATTATTCTATTGGTCTCGACTTTAAGCCTGTGGATACAGTTTTGGCAGAGGACGAGTGGTTATATGTCGTGAATTTTTATGGTCAGCTTTCAAAAGAGTATATTCTCAAATTGAAAGAGCAATATGAGAGAGTAATCGTAGATAATGCACAGGCCTACTTCGATGAACCTATTGAAGGAGTTCCCACATTATATACATGCAGAAAATTTTTTGGTGTTGCTGATGGAGCAATTCTCTACTCGGATGAGAAAATTGAAGTAGAAGAACAGGATGAATCCTTCGATAGGATGAGATTTCTGATGGGACGATTTGAAAGAACGGCGTCAGAATTCTATTCGGACTATGTTGCAAATAATCATATCTTTGCAACTGAGCCAATTAAGAAAATGTCGAAGCTGACAGAAAACCTTCTTTGTGGTATCGATTATGAAGCTGTGTTTAAGAGACGAACAGACAATTTTTCATATCTGTATGAGAAGCTCGGTGCGATTAACAGACTGAAGTTGATCATTCCTGAAGGTCCATTTATGTATCCTCTTTATAATGAGAATGGAGCGAAAATTAGAAAAAAACTTCAGGCTGAGAAGCTTTTTATTCCGACACTTTGGCCCGCAGTTTTTGAACGATGTGATGAAGGTACATTGGAGTATGACATGGCTAAGAACATCCTTCCGATTCCTGTTGATCAGAGATATGGGATTCAGGATATGGAATATATCGTTAATGAAATAAAGCAGTTATAAACATAAGCTCTATTGGTAGTTAAGTAAACCACGGGTCGGTTGTTGGAACTAACGATAGAGCTTATACTTTTATATATAAGAGGAGGATGTCGTCGATGGATGCTAAAAAGGTCGGGAAGGCGATTAAGGTTCTTAGAAGTAGAATTGGATATACGCAACATGATTTAGCCGATGTTTTAGGGGTGACAGATAAGGCTGTTTCTAAATGGGAGAGAGGTCTTAGTGTTCCTGACATTGCTATTATTACACAACTTTCTCTGATCTTGAATTGTGATGTCGACAATCTCCTTGAAGGAAATATTACGTTTTTGGAAAAATCATGGCAAGGACTGCTAGTTATAGATGAAAATAACCAGAATATTTTTTCGGGAATGATGGTTTATAGTAAACCGCTAGTTTACTTTCTTCTAAGCTATTTTATGCTTGCCGGGATATGTAGCATCTATGTTAAGTGTTCTGAAAAGGATAAAAAGTTTATCAATATGGAAATAGGTGATGGATCCAAATTTGGTCTCTCTATTTTATACATACAGGATATATGTGAATTAAATCCAAGTAATACTATGATTGTGTTTGATAATCCGTTCATTTATGGACCCAATCTTACAAAGTACTTTCAAAGAGCAATGGGGCAGCAAAATAAAATAACGGTGTTGACTGTCTACAAAGGGAAAGGCGGAAACCGGTGCTCTGTTGATTTTGATAATCATAAACTTCTGAAGATAAATCAAGAAGGAAAATGGTATTGTGTTCCAGTATATTTTGTGACGGATTATTGTTTGGGGGATTTACATAAGCTTCAGAGCCTAGATGAGATGCTTATGGGGCACAGGGTTTATGCAGAACCAATGGGTAACGGGATGATTGAATATTCTGTTAATACGGAAGAAGATGTATATCAAACTGCAGGATTTATTCGCTATCTCGAAAATATGATGGGGAATAAAATCTATGATTTGAAAGAAATAGCAAAAAAGAGAAATTTGATAAGAGGATAAATACATGACGAAGCAATTGGAAGGAAAAAAATTACTACTGTTAGGTGGCGTGCAACCGGCATGTCAAATTGTTGAAGAAGCACACAAAATGGGTGTCACGGTTTATGTAACAGATTATTTGGCAAATTCTCCAGCAAAAGCTATCGCTGATAAATCTTTCATGGTTAATGCCATGGATGTTGATGCGGTAGTCGATTTGTGCAAAGCAGAAGGGATTGATGGTCTTATTACAGGATATGTTGATTCATTACTTCCTTATGCGGAAATGATCTGTAATAAACTTGGCTTCCCGTTTTGGGGCAATGCACTGAATATCGAAATGTGCATAAACAAAGAAACTTTCAAAGAAGCTTGTGAAAAATCTGGACTTCCTGTTGTTCCTTGGAGGAAGATAAACAGAGATAATTATCTTTGTGTAGGAGAAAAGATAGAGTTCCCTGTCGTTATAAAACCCGTAGATAATAGCGGATCAAGAGGAGTTTTCAAATGCTACGATAAAGAGAGTTATGCGGAATTCTGTTTAAAAGCATTTGAATTCAGCAAATGTGGGGTACTGTTGGTAGAAAGATTAATGAATGTTCATAATGAGTTTAGTGCTTACTACATGATCAATCATGGAAAAGCAATACTAACTGGTATGGGTGATCGTTTTGTTAACATTATTGATGAGAGTATTGCACCGGTTGGACAGGGTATGCAGTTCCCTTCAAAAAAACTCACTCTTTGGTGTGAGAAAGTTGATAATGCAGTACAAAGATTCTTTTCTGATAATCTAATGAATGAAGGGTTCATTTTTATTCAAGGTTTTCATGAGGAAGAGAATTTTTATATCCATGAAATTGGATACAGATTAAATGGAGGATTTTCATATAAAATAATTGAGCATTTTTCAGAGTATAATCAGGTACAAGAATTAATACGATTCTCACTTACAGGATCGGTTGATGCTAATGAGGTGAATAAAAGTAATCCCGCTTTTGATGGGTATGGATTTATTCTTACCTTCGCATTGCAACCGGGAGAAATCAAAGAAATCTGTGGCGTAGATGATGCTGCGAAAGTCAAAGGTGTTATTGATTTTTGTCAGTTACACAATGTGGGCGATCGATTAGTGGCAAAAGGAACTACAGCACAAGTATTTGCATATGTGCTTTGCGCAGGTAAAACATTGGAAGATCTAAAGTTAACTATTAAGACTGTAAAAGATCTTGTGTCTGTGAAAGATATTGAAGGCAATGAACTTTTATATACTTCAATCGATATTGAGCGCATTAAATAATAGGGAAAGAGGATAAAATATGAGCTTAGAGTTTAGATATTTAAATGAGGAAGAAATGATTCAAGCTGGCGTCAAGGATATGGCTAGATGCATTACAGCAATGGAAGATATGTTTATTCTTCTTAATAAAGAAGACTATAGAATGGGTGGTGAAAATGCAAACGAACATGGGATTCGAGTTTCTTTCCCTAAGACAACTACTATTGAGGGAATGCCAACTCACAAGCCTGATTTTAGATTTATGGCTATGCCTGCATATTTAGGCGGACGATTTAAGATGTTCGGAATTAAAAGCTATGGTTCTAATCCAGATAATATTAAGAAGGAGTTACCAAGATCCATTCTTATGATGTCTCTTATGGATGCAACTACAGGTGCTCCTATCGCATATATGTCAGCAAACATTCTGAGTGCAATGAGAACAGGTGCAACATGTGGACTTGGTGCAAAGCATCTCAGTGTTAAGACCTCTAAAGTTGTTGCTATCATCGGACCTGGTACCATGAGCAGATATACAATGGAGGCATTTGTTGAAGCTCAGCCTACTATTGAAACTGTTAAGATTAAAGGAAGAGGACAGGCAAATATTGAGAGATTTATTGATTTCTGCAAATCTGAGTTTCCTGGAATTAAGAACTATGTAGTTTGCGACACTCTTGAAGATGTATGTAATGATGCTGACATCGTGTTCTATGGAACAACGAATGCTGCAAAATATGAAGATAATCCTACAGTAAAGAAAGCATGGCTTAAGAAAGGGGCATTAGTAGTTGCTGCATCGGCGCTCCTTGTCGATACTGAATTCTTATCAGATTCAGGAGTAAAGCTCATCTCTGATAATTACAAAATGTATGATGGTTGGGGAAGTGGTCAGCCATTACCTACTCAGAAGAATGTATCTACACTCCTTGGTATGGGATTCTATGATGCAGTTACTGAAGGAAGAATTTCTAGAGATTCTATCACAGAAATCGGTGAAATCCTCTGCAATGAAAAGCCTGGTAGAGATTCTGAAGATCAGATTATCCTCTATGCAGTTGGAGGTATGCCAATCGAAGACGTTGCATGGGCTAACGATGTTTATGATGTAGCCGTTGAAAAAGGAATCGGAACAGTATTAAAAGTTTGGAATCAGCCTGAATTATAATTCTAATCAATATGCGTATGAATGATTGGAGCAATGGCGCTCATGCGTTCATACGCATATGTTGTATCAGCGCTATTTCAACCAAGGAAGGTTGATAGAATTTATGAAAGAAAATAAACGTGAGCTAAATAAAGTTCTAAATACGGGTGATGTTCTGGTTACAGCATTCGGAGCAATGATAGGCTGGGGATGGGTAGTCTCTTCAGGTGGTTGGATTGAAGCATCTGGGGCATTGGGAACGGCACTTGGATTTATTATTGGCGGTATTATGATCTACTTTGTTGGTATGGTATATGCGGAGTTAACTACAGCCATCCCAGAAACTGGAGGACCAAAAGTGTTCTCTGCTAAAGCATTTGGGCCGAATGTTTCATTCGTGTGTTCATGGGCGATGTTTTTTAGTTATATAGGAGTTGTTTGCTTTGAAGCATGTTCACTCCCGACTATTATACAGTACATATTCCCTGAATTCTTAAAAGGTTATTTATACACAGTTGCAGGATTTGATATCTACGCTACTTGGCTGATTGTAGCAGTGATTGCAACTGCACTTATTACTGGAATCAATATTTTAGGTGTAAAGGCAGCAGCTACTTTACAGAAGATTCTCACAATTACAATTGCAACGGTTGGTATAATTCTCGTAGCTGTATCTGCGGTAAAGGGTAATTTTAATAATCTTGCTGGACAGCTCATTGCTGGTTCAGACGGTGTTTCAGTAATCAAAAACATAATGAGTATAGCGGTAGTAGCACCTTTCTTCCTATTTGGGTTTGATGTTATTCCGCAGGCAGCGGAGGAAATTAACGTCCCATTAAAGAAAGTGGGAAAGTTGTTGGTATTTTCGATTATTTTGGCAGTAGCATTCTATGCTTTGGTTGTATTTGCAATTGGATATGGATTAAATTCAGAAGGTATTGAAAAATCAATGAGTTCAACTGGATTGGTTGCGGCTGATACAATGGCTAAGTTATTCAACAGTGCTGTAATGGCCAAAGTACTTATCATAGGTGGCATGTGTGGTATTATTACAAGTTGGAATTCTTTTCTTATGGGTGGTAGTAGAGTATTATTCTCAATGGCTGAATCTAATATGGTTCCTAAAAGATTTGCAGTTTTACATTCTAAATATAGAACACCGGTTACTTCTCTTTTATTAATTGGAGCACTTTCGATTGTGTCATTATTTTGTGGAAGAGTGATGCTTGTATGGATTTCTGATGTTGCAAGTTTTGCATGTTGTTTTTCGTATTGTATAGTTGCGTTGTCCTTCTTAAAACTTAGAAAAATTGCTCCCAATATGTCTAGACCATTCAAAATAAAGAGTGCAAGATTTGTTGGTATCATGGCAATTCTTATGTCTGGATTGATGTGTGTGTTATATATAATACCTAATTCCGGATGCACATTTACAGTCCAAGAATGGGTAATCGGCATAGTTTGGATAGTGTTGGGATTAGTCTTTGCGATTGTTTGTAAGACGAAATATAAAGATAATTTTGGAAAGACGACTAAAAGGTGCCAAAATGACTAAAAGGTGTAAAAGGTTCCAGGTACCGCGAACACAATACGAAATCAATTTCGTTTAATAATTTATGATGACAGGGGACAATGTGGTAAAGTTAACGTCAACTTAAGCAACAGCGTAGATTGATCAGCGGTTGAAACACGGAAAGTGAAGTAATAAAATACGAGAAACACTTGTTAACTAAACTGAAAGTTCAATTAGAAGGTGAACTATTAAAAAAGGGCGCACCGAATAAAGCTATTTGAAGATGATTACGAAAAAATTTAGAATGCGACTTTCTTGTTATTGAAATGAGTCCTACCAATGGCTTTGTTTTTCTTTCGGCTGAAGGAACGGCCTGGCTGTATTTGAGACCGTGTTTGCAATGCAGCCTCGATTAGATCATTTATAGAGACTATGAAGAAAAGTCTGTAAATAAGATTCTTCTATGATAATGAGTGGTGAA
>OAVG01000399.1_pt1 | contig 23633 bp, 20 predicted proteins | sample 1495271 | NCBI WGS metagenome assembly OAVG01 (sample SAMEA2580077, study PRJEB22360) | human gut metagenome | biome: human gut; feature: human-associated habitat; material: faeces | place: Denmark | collected 2008/2010 | reverse complement strand
TTCCATAAATACCACGCCGCCGAATTTATAATGCGCTGGCGACTTCTGGGCGCACACAATTTCCCATAATGCTTTCCCACTGCTTCTCAAACAATGCCTTTAACTGTGCCAGATTCTGCAAAATAATACTGACTGACACTTCTCTGGAACGCATAACGGACAGAATCTTATCGAAGTCATCAGGCAGTGAAACATTTGCAAATTCGTCCATGAGGAAATGCACATGAACCGGAAGTCTCCCTCCATATTTATGGTCTGCCAGATAGAACAACTGCTGAAATAACTGGGTATACAAAATTGACACCAGAAAGTTGTAACTGGTATCGTTATCCGGGATTAACGCAAATAAAGCCACTTTTCGCTCTCCCAGTGATGGCAGGTCTAAATCGTCTGTTGCGGTCAGTGCTGCCAGACTGGATAAATTAAATTTCTCAAGTCTGGCTGCAAGCGTAATCTGAATGGATTTCAATGTCTTGGCACTACCGGAATGATAGTCTTTGTAATATTTCACTGCGATGTGTTCCGAGTTCTTCATTTCCAACCGTTCAAACAATTCATCAAGTGGTGACTGATACTGATCATCGTCCTCCCTGACTTCTCCGGCTCGAAGCATTTCCATTACCATTGGGAAATTCTGCTCCTCCTCTGGTGCTTCATACCGCAAATAGAAAATCAGTGCCAGCAACAACATAGAAGCTGCGGTATCCCAAAACGGATCGTTAGACTGACTACCTTTTGGTGTAGTCGCTTTGAACAGGTTCGTTACCAGTCTCTGCACATCGTTATCGTCCTTCAGATATACAAATGGATTGTAACAATGGCTCTTTTCCATGTTAATTAGGTCAAGCACTCTTACCTCATATCCTTTTTCTTCCAGAAGATGCCCGGTGTCCCGCAAGTTCTCTCCTTTTGGATCAAGTACCACAAAAGAGGTATTCGCCTGCATCAGATTCGGCTTTGCAAAAAATCTGGTCTTTCCTGAACCGGAACCACCAATCACAACTGTCAATACATTTCGCAAATGTTTCCGCATGTTATAACTGATCTGCACATGCATGGTCAGTAGCTTATTTTTTGTAAATTGCTTTTCCCTGTATCTGCGGTTGATTTTCTTCACATTCCCCCATTTGGCAGATCCATGCTCTTCGCCCCTCCGGTAATGCTTCTTCGTAGAAATATAAATTCCGATTCCCATACCATAAGACAGCAAAAAAATAAGGACAGTTTTTACACTGTCCCCACATAACTGAATGGAAAACGGGTGGTTCATTGCTTCGGGAACTCCTTTCAGAATCCCCATAAGACCAGACGAAAGATAAGGTGCAACAAGTAACGCCAACCAGATAACCGGGATAATTCCAATTACCGCCAATATCAGATCACTTTGCTCATCATCGTTCTTCATGGCTTCTGCGTCCTCTCTTTCCTTTGTCCGGCGGTACTTCGATTTTCTCAATGACTTTCATCAGAACATCATCGACAAGCTCCGTATCCTTTCCCTCTTTCAGCATCTGATTTCGTTTATCTTTCAGGGAATGGAACACCACACCGCTTTCATATTTATCCAGTTCTAACGTAATCGTATCACTACTCATTTCGTTTTCTCCTTTCCCTGATTTTCCTATCGTGCTTCTCTCCTGTCATGCTCCTGTGCTTTCTGTTCTCCAGTTTTTGCTTCAGGTTCTTTCTGCTCAGCTTCTGTCTTTCCCTGCTGACGATGATTCAGATTTTTATCCTGTTCCAACACTCTCGCCATTCTTCCGGAAATTGCATTGGCTGCATCTCTTGCTTTGGAAAGTTCCCCTCTTACCTCCTGCGGTTCCATATTTTCAAAGAACTCTGGTGCATGGGTGAAATCAAATTGGCTAATATCCATTCCATACTTTTTAGACAACATATAAGCCACACAATATGCGTGGAATGCATCTTCACTCCTGTCATAGTCAGGATTACCTTCTGCATATCCTGCAAATACCAGCTCCGGCACAAGACTCTGAAAAATTTCCTGTGCATCCATGCCTTTTCTCACATAAATACAATTTTCTTCCGGTTCAAAGTATGCACCCTTTTCATCAGGCATCTGATCCGGCTCTGCTACAACAATATTTGCCGGAGGATTGCTTACTAATGCACGAATCACGCTTCTCTCATCATGCTTAACTTCTTCAATGTGCTTATCTGTCAATGTTGTTTGCGAAATATCATACAACTTTTTCGCATTATAAAATGTTCCCATCGAACCGTCTTCACGCTCATAATTCTTTCCCGGCTCCAAAATCAAAACCGGACTCTGGCGTTCCACACGTTTCACATAAGTTCCCTGACTTCTCCAGTATCCATAATCACCTAATTTCTGAGCGTCTGGTCTTTGTGCCAGAATCAGAAGTGCATTATTTGCCGTATAGCGGTCAAAGGTACTCTGTACATCCAGATATTTCTGAAGCATCTGACCGTCTGTCGCTACCTGTGCGGTTACCTGTTCCGATAACTCATAGCAACGGTTCCTATTGTTTTTGCTTTCTGCGATAAATGCCTGCACCTTATCGTCCTGTGGTACGGCAGATACATTTAATAATGAATCAAAACTGTTATCCATAAAATTTACCTCTCTTTCCCTTTTCTTGGTTTTCGTTTCTGTTGTGGCTGTTGGTGGCGAATCTGATTCCGGTCTTTATTGCCCTGATTTCTCACCGTATCATTTCTATTCTCACGCCGCTCCGCTTCTTTCTTCCTTGCATTCTGTATCTCCCGAAGTTCCTTTCTGACCGATGGTTTCTCTGGTTTTTCCGGGGCGTATAATTTAGAAGTACCCTCTGCGGTTTTCTCTTGCTTCTTTGAGGTAGGCTCGGACAGACGGGATTTGGTCGTCTTTGCCAAAGAGGGGTTTTGCTCCTTACCCTCTTTCTTCACCGGCTCTCCAAACAACTCGTCCATAAGCTGATCCTCCTTGGATTTCTGTGGATAATCTTTTTCCGGCTCCGCCTGTCCCTGTTTTTCCTGCTGAACCTGTACTTTTTCCGGCTTCTTCTCCTGTTTCTCCGATTTTCCGGCTTTTGCTTTTTCTGCACGTGTCCGTTCAATTTCCGTCTTAATCTTCGCTGCTTCTGTAACAGATGCAAACTGGAATCTGTCTACGATACGGTTGATTCTTGGTGCATCTTCTTCCTTTACAATCACATCTACCAGTCCATCACTGCTACCTTTATGATTTCGGACTGCACAATACAACACGCCATATCGCTTTGCTTCCTGCACAAACTGCTTCAGGTCACTTTCTTTCACCGAAAATACCGTCAGTGGTCTGCCTGATTTGACCAGTGTCTCAAGTCTTGCCCTTCCTTTTGTCTTTTTCTTCTCTTTTAAGACGGCATAAAGCATGACTGCCAGATGCTTCGCACCTGTACCACTGATTTTCAATGCAGCTTCACCGACTTCCAGAGACATTCGTACCACCTGGTCAGCGGCTTCACCTGATGTGTTCATGGCTCTGTTCCTCCTTCTTCTCTTTTTCTTCCCGCACTATTTTAAATTTTTCTTCGATTACCTTGGAACGTGCGGCAATCCCATCACAAAGCACCACCTCCCTTCTGAGCGTTCCAATTTCTTCCGTCAGACCTTTGATCTGTTCTTTCAGTTCCTGTATTTCTTCTTCCGGTCTGTCTGCCCGAATCTTATAACGTAAGTGCTTTCGTTCCTCCACACACTGCTCCATTTGTTTCTGCAAACTTTCTTTCAATGAAAAAAGCTGCTCCGCAGTATCAATATGATAGTGACAGAGCAACTTTGTCTCTTTGGAAATGGTATTCAGTTTTAATAAATCCTCCCGGAACAATACATGCACCTGTTTGGCAGATATTGACGGGCGGTTCTTCGGCAGGATTCCTAAAAGATAACAGTAGTGCAGATACAATCCCCGAAGTCCTCCGATTTTTCTTGTCTGCTTAAAATTGCCAGATAGCCGAATCCGGTAATACTTCCCAACTGAAAGTTTCTTCTCGGCAGGTAATTCATTTTCTTCCAGAATCCGAACCCGGATTGCTTCCAGTGAATAATTCTCTCCAAAATTCCGCTTTAACTTCAGACCACGCTCACGCCCTTCCGGACGAATGGTAATGTCTTTCCCGAACTTAAAAGAATATCCTTTTTCCCGCAAATAGAAAAAGAACTGTTTTTCAGTCCTCGCTTTTCGGATTGCTTCATCAACATCTGCTTTTACCATGCTGTGATAACTCGGCTTTCCTTCCTGTTCTGCCTGCCACTCGGCATAATGTTTTCCTTTTCCCTGTTCTGGCTGTTGCACAACCGATAACTGATATTCTTTACATAAACGGTCCGACACCATTCGCATATCACGGTAATCCTGATTTGTCCTGTGGTATCTTTTCCCGTCAAGGAATGAAACTGAGTTCACTACAAAATGATTGTGCAGATGATTCGCCTTATCCAAATGGGTTGCAATCAATACCTGATACTGACTGCCCCATAATTCTTCTGCCAGCTTCTTTCCGATCTCATGTGCCATTGCCGGATTACATTCTCCCGGTGCAAAAGACTGGTAGCCATGAAATGCAACAATTCCGTCCTCTTTTCCAAAACGCTTTTTGACTGCGATCATTTCTTCTCTGGCGGTTGTCGGTGAACAATTCACTCCAGATATATACTGTTCCATCAGTTCTTCCGATTCTCCGACAAGTTCCATTTCCATAGATTCAGATTGTCCCCGTCTGGTTTTTTCGGCATTCACCGCATAGGTAATTACATCCTCCAATCCCTGTGTGGATTGTGATCGATTCTCAGATATCTGCCCTTCCTTGTTCTCTTTCGTCTTGTCCGGGTTCTCCGCATACTTGATTACTTTTCCTATCCAACCTTTGATACTCCAGATTGATGTCACTGCCATGATTCATTTTTCTCCGGAAGTATTACTACTTCTGTAATCTTACGGACTGCTTCATTGAACTTCCGCACTTCCTGATCGTAACGCTGCACATCTACTACATTTAACACATGTGCTTTCTGTGCAATCTGATTTAAGTTATTTCCAATCTTATGCAGTTCCCGCATCATAGAATAATAATCTGGTGGCGGTGCATCTCTTGGAACAACACCGGAGATTAACTGTCTCAGGTACGCTTCTCGGTTCAGTCCGCTTTTCTTTACTTTCTTGTCCAGTGCTTCTGCCTCTTTTTTGTTCAACCGGAAAAGAATCGCTACATTTCGTTTTCTCAACGCTCCATCTCCTTTGCTTTCTGTATAGAATCTGGTTCCTGGCGAATCTGGTGTTTTTCTTTATCGTAACTGTAAACTCTGTCTGAAAGAACCTCCTGCCGTTCCACTTCATTTTTATTTACTTCCCGTACCATTTCACCAAGCATTTTCAGTTCCATCTCTCCATTATCCGGAACGATCAGAACTTCATGCACAGATGACGGTAAAACATAAAATCCTTCTGGGAAAAGCTGTTCCAATTTATTTAAAACTTCTGGCTGCGTGATCATTGCTGCTCCATATTTCATTTCCATATTCGTAAGTACATAGGCTGTTTCATGCGAACTAAGTCCAAATTCCGTTGTATTCTCATCTAATAGATTCTTTACACATGCGTCTTCATCAAAAAGGCTTTTCCATGTTCCAAACATTGTCTGAAGAACTGGTGTATTTATCGGCTGTGTGTTTGCCCTTGCCTGTTGAAACAACGCTTTTTCATCAATATTCCAAATACTGAGATATTGATTTCTTACCTCCATAGTCGCTTTTCCTTCTCTGGAATCTACTGGGAAATCCACATAGCAGATAACAGATAAATCTTCAATATTCTCATGAGGCATTTCCTGCAACATCTTTCGATTTGTCTGTGTATTCACTAGTTTAATTGCCAGATGTTCTTTTAGTGAATCATAGTTCATCAGGTCAATGCCACTGTCCATAAAAGGCGCTCTGCCCGATTTCTCTATACATCTTGCAAATCTGTCCATCACCTCATCAACAGGTTCTCCTTGACGGATTTCATCAAAAAATTGCTCCACATAAATAATCGGACTTAAATCTTTACCTGGGAGATTTACCTGTACCCCTATTAACTGAACTCCATTATTTTTATTTTTCTGCACGACCTGAAAATCCGCATTTTCATATTCTGGTGGAAGATAATTGCGAATATCCTTTGCCACGCCTTCCGCAAATACTTTTTCCGCTATCATTTCTTCTGTTCCCCTTTCTTTTTGCCCAACTTCTTTAAATACGTCTCGTATCGTTTTGCTTCTTTTTTCTTGTTTCTGATTGTAATATCAACAGTTACCATTTTCTGTTTCCTCCACTTACTTTCTGTTCACCTGTAAAATGCACATTGCAATTACACCCACTGCACTTCCTACAAATATTCCTGCAACAAATAAAATCATTTTCTTCATCTCTCCTGTTTCTCCATATTGTAATTTTTTCTAAGGGTTTCAGGGATTTTCCCTGACAAGCTGCCTTTAGCCTGACAGACAGGGAACCTGTGTGGCAATCCAAAGGCGTTGCTTGCTGGTATTGTGTATTCTTCTGCACCCGTCTCGTTGCTCCGGGTACCAAAGAATTTACCTTCCGAAAAACAAATGCTTTCCCGGCTGTAATTCCAACATTGGATTCGTACAGCACCCACATTTTGTGCAAGCAAATCCACATTCTTTGCACTCCTGACCACAATCATGTCCGAAGTCTTTTTCCTCTTTTAGTTCACATCGCCCGCAAGTTTTACACAAATATTCACACTCTGTACAGCGTGCATTTTCATCAGTTGCCATACATTCTTCACTCGCCGGACAATACTTTTGACAGCTTTCGCACTGCTCCGTACAGCTTTCTTCCGATACCTTTTCAGCAATAATTCCACGCAATCCGTCCTGTTCTTTTTCTTCTTTCATCTGTGTTTCTAGAAAAATCTTCAACAGATCTTCGCTGTTCACATCATCTTCCATCGTTAAAATCAACTCTTTTTTATGAATCAGTGACAAATCATACTTCACTATTTTCATGTGTTTTCGTCTCCTTTCTTCCTGCTCAGCGTTCCCATGGACGGCTGTTTTTTTGACTTTTCGACTTTTCCCGCCTTGTTAATCCAAAATTTAATCTCAGGCACAACATATCATTACAGTCTTTTCCTTTCGTTGGTGGCTGGTCTTTCACATGGTATTTTTCTGGTGCAACCGTCTGGATTGCTTTAGTTGCAAGTCTCCCGGTACGGTCATTATCCAGATGTAATACAATCTCTTTTACCTCTGAATGTTCCTTCAAAAATCGTGTCAATGCCGCCGGGACTTTGCTATTTTCTATCTCTTTTGCAGGTTGATACACACCCGCCAACGACAGTAAATGCTCCGTCCGCCACTCCTTTCCCTCCAGCTTCTGCATTGTTGCATAAGATAACAGGTCAATAGCCGATTCAAACACATGCATTTTTTCACTCATTTTCTCTGCCGGAATGGAAAAAGAATAATTCTTGTCACTTCCATTTGCCTCTCCGATAAAATCCGTATTGATTCCACGAAGTGCTGCATATTGTGGTTTTCCCTGTTGATCCATACCAACAAAAACTGCATTATGATGATACGCACTCTCATAAATTCTTCCAGTTTCTATACAGAATCGAACAATATCATTGTCAATTCCCCGTCCGGTAAGATAACTGAACACATTTGTGTGATACCGATTTTCTTTTGGTAACAGCAGATGTTTTTCCACTGGAAGCTGCTCAGATACAGAAAGAGGCGGTTGAATATTTGCCTGTCCTGCAAGCAATTCAACCGCCTCCAAAAAGCTGTAATCTTTTACTTTAATCAGATAATCCAGTGCTGACCTGCCACCAATTCCTCTGCTCCACCACATCCATTTACCATTAGATATCTTCAAACTGTCATGCGTTCTGGTGGTATAAGTGTTACCGGAAAAATGAACCAACTCATAAGGTTCATAATTTTTCAGATACGTCAGCAAGTCCATTCTCTTCACTTCCTGCACAACCTGAGGTGATATATATGGCATAAGCTCCTCTCCTTTCCTGCCCTAAATTGATATTTTTCATATCCGGGCATAAAAATAACCGGGCAACTTTCCATTCAGGAAACCACCCGGTTATGTAGCATTTTCATGCTAAGCAATCTCTTTTTCGTCCAGAGCTTTGACTTCTTCTACTGTCAGTTTTGCTATTTCTGCAATTTCTTCATATGACAATTTTTTTAATTTCAACAAACGCTCTGCTACTTCTATCAGTTCTTCTTTTCGCATTTCTTCCATCGCTTTACACATAGTCGCAACTCCTTTCTCATCTTCTTTAAAATATCGAACTCGGTCTGCCAGAATTTTATATTTCATATCCTTGGCATCGGTACAGGAAAAATCATGCATCAGCTTTCCTAATGCAGATTCGTCTTTAATTTGTGAGTTCACATATATAATATGTGATTCGTCGCCAAATAATTCACCTGTTTCTTTTACCGTTCTGTCAATATGATAGATTGGTAATCCCGCTTTCATTATATCATTTTCCGTAATAAAAATGACATAGGATTCACACAAATTTTCATATTTTTCACCCGGCTCTGTCACATTTGCATCGATAAGGCTACTGTTGTATCTCGCTCTTTTCACTCCGGCACCCTTATCACTTCTCTGTATCTCGATATTGTAAACTCTGTTATCTGCATCAACTGCCAGTATATCCAGTCTTACCGAACGTCCCTGCAGATTCTTAATATCCTGCTGTCCGTTCACTCGCAACACCTTCAAATCTGTACGGTTCAAAATAATCCGAAGCAAAAACTCCGTACACGCTTTATCCTCAAATACTTTTTGCATGAAATCATCGTCCAACAATCTCAATCCCCGCAGACGCTGTAAATCTTCTTCATGCTTTCGGTCAAAATCTAATTCTTTTGTATTGTTCTCTGCCATAGTATCACCTCTTTCTTTTTCCGTATCTTCCTTTTCTTCCGTTTGTTTATAACAGATTAACATAGTTTCTTCTCCTATACAAGCTCCAAGTTTTTACTAATCCAACTTCAATAACTCAATAATCTCCATCGCATGTGCTATTCCTAATAAATACATCTGCAATCGTTTCCAACAGTTTATATCGTCTTCCACTAAACAAAATCTCGCTAAGGCTTCTGTCTCTGCATAATTCAAATCCAACGCTTTCGTGACTCCATTACTGTCGGTAATCATATTTAAGAATGGGTATTCATCCAGTAGCTCATGGTCTTCTCTCTGCAGCTCAGTAAATTGCGGCGATTCTTGTAGCAATCTTTCACATTCATTTTCAATATAATCTACGAACATTCCCATTAAAGGCGGTAAGTGATAAATATCAAAATCACTGATTTTCATGTTTTATTACTCCAATCTTTTTCATATATTCATAGCAATGGATATGTCCATACAGATAATGGTACAGACGTTCTTTGTTCTCTATTTTATCTCTGACTTGAAAATACTCCAATACTGCCTGATGCTCTTGCTCTGATATTCTAACTTCCCCGATATCCTCTAATAATGTTTCTATGACTGGATACTGATTCATCAATTCTTTTCTCTTTGCACAAAAAGTCTGATATTCCTCATGTTCAGCAAGTAATTCCTGAACAGTATCTCTATCTACTTTTTCCAATAAATTTCCCAACCACTCAGGTAAAACAATATCGTTTTCTGAAAATAATGATTTCATGCTCTACTTCCTCCTGTTCTTTTTGCTAACTATAGCAAGTTTCTCAGGAGAAAACGACTGTGCGATTTTCACATTCAATCTGCCAGAAACTCTCTGGCAGACTGAATCCTTTCTACCGCTCACGCTCTTTTTTCTTTTGTTCCGGTTCTATCTCCACTCCTTCTCCATCGTCCAACAACACATGGTCTTTCTTATCCATATCCAGAAGTACATTTAATTCTGCAAGCCTTGCTACCTTTTCTTCCAATTCTTCTTCCTGCGGGAACTCTTTCTGTGCTTCCTCTTTTGCATTCTTCAACTGTACCTTGAGGTTTTCCAACTCGTCCTGCCACCGTAACATCTTGTCTGGCAGTTCCTGAATCTTATTATCCAGACGTGTGATATTACCATGCATATCTGATCCAAGCGGTACATGGTACACTTGATTTCCATACATGGAAATTACAAACACCTTCTGAAAAGAATCATACGACAATTTCATTGGAAAACCACGATATCTTCCAATCAATACTGCTTCTGCCGATTTCATTGCTTTACACGCTTCTATGATTGCCTGTCCTGCTTCTTTCTTTTCTGTATATACCACATCATGAATCTGCATCTCCGGAAATGCCTCCCGATCTGGCGGCGTATTTGCCTTTGCCAGTGCAATATCAGATTCATAATCCTCTATTCTTTGTTCACACTGCTTTATTTCATTTGGGAAATATCGCACTGCTTTATCTTCCATTTCATACTTCTGACTGAGAAAGCTCTGCTTTAATAGTTGAAGCTTTGATACCTGAATATCCAAGTCCATCTTCTCTTTTATATACGGATTTCCAACAGCCAAGGCTTTAATTTCTGCATACGACAGTGCCACTTCATCAATGTCCTCTACTGACCTTGCCGGACTTTTACTGGTCATGATTTGAGATATGAATTTTTGCTTATTCTCTATAATCTGATATAGATATGCATCAAATGTCTCTTCCGTAACGTAACGGACAATATCTACTTTCGGGTTTTTGTTTCCCTGGCGGACGGTTCGTCCTGCTCTCTGTTCCAGATCTCTCGGACGCCACGGGCAGTCCAGATCATGACTTGCAATAATCAAATCCTGCACATTCGTACCTGCTCCCATCTTAAAAGTACTGCCCATTAAAATACGGACAGCACCTCTTCTCACTTTGGAAAATAATTCTTTTTTCCGGACTTCGGTGTTGGCATCATGGATAAAGGCAATCTCCTCCGGTTGGATTCCTTTGGCAATCAGCTTATCCCTTACATCGTTATAAACACTGAAACTTCCGTCTGTTTTCGGAGTAGATAAATCACAAAATACCAACTGCGTCAGCCTTTTTTCCTGCCCCTGTTCCCAGAACTTATAAACTTCCTCCACACAAGCATTGACTTTACTGTCCGGATAATCTGGTAACAATTCGTTCATCATTCGCTGATCCAGAGCCAGTTTTCTTCCGTCATTGGTAATCAGTAGCATATTATCTTCGGTAGCATTGACCATTCCTTCCCTTACACGCTCCGCACGTTTTCCCAGTTCCGCAACCATTTCACGCTGCATTTCGCTTGGTTTTACAGATACAACCCTGTACTCTGCTTCTGGTACTGGAAGATTCAGCATGTCAGCAGTCTGAATATCTGCCACCTCCCGGAACATCTGCATAAGCTCTGGCAGATTGTAAAACTTTGCGAATCTCGTTTTCAAACGGTAGCCTGTCCCTTCCGGGGCAAGCTCGATTGCTGTCACTGTTTCTCCAAAAGTCGATGCCCATGCGTCAAAATGTTGTAAATTATGTTTCACCAATGTATGATGTTGCAAGTATCTCTGCATGGTATATAGTTCCACCATACTGTTGCTGACTGGTGTTCCTGTGGCGAATACAACGCCTTTTCCGCTAGTCAGTTCGTCAAGGTACTGGCATTTCATAAACATATCAGAGGATTTCAACGCTTCTGTCTGAGCGATACCTGCTACATTTCTCATTTTCGTATACAGATACAAATTCTTGTATCCATCCGCCTCATCAACAAACAGTCGGTCAATACCCAATTCTTCAAAGTTGATCACCTGATCTTTTTTGCTTTGGTCATTTAGTTTTTCCAGTCGGACAAGCAATGATTTCTTCGTCTTTTCCAACTGCTTGATTGTAAATTTATTTCCATTTCTTGCTTTTTCCTCTGTAATTCCCTGTACCAGTTCCTCAATCTGACTGCGGATTGTCTTTTGCTGACGCTCAATGCTCAGTGGAATTTTCTCGAATTGACTATGCCCGATGATCACCGCATCTACATCACTGGTAGCAATTCTGGCACAGAACCGTTTTCGGTTTTTGGTTTCAAAGTCTTTCTTGGTAGCCACCAGTAAATTTGCTGCCGGATAAAGCTGTAACCACTCGGCTGCAAACTGCTCAATGATATGATTTGGTACAACAATCATGGACTTATGACAAAGTCCCAGTCGTTTACTCTCCATTGCCGCTGCAACCATCGTATAAGTCTTTCCTGCTCCAACTACATATGCAAGCAGTGTATTTCCACCGTATAAGATTCTTGCAACACCATTTTTCTGATGCTCCCGCAACCGGATTTCCGGATTCATTCCATAAAAGTTCAGATGTCTTCCGTCATATTCTCTTGGTCGGATTGCATTGAAATTTTCATTATAATAGTCGGTAAGTCTCTGCCTGCGCTCCGGATCTTTCCAGATCCAATCCTGAAACGCCTGCTTGATTAGGTCTTGTTTCCCCTGTGCTATTGCTGTTTCTTTCTTATTTAAAACAGCTTTTTTCTTTCCGTCCTCGTCCTCCACATAATCGTAAATGCGGACATCTCTCAGATTCAGGGTATCTTCGATAATACGATAGGCATTTGCTCTCGTAGTTCCGTAAGTGTTATTTGCCTTTACATTTCCTTTATCAAGACTTCTTCCTTCTACCTGCCATTCCCCTGTGTATTTAGAAAAATGGACTTTTATTTTCCACTGCGTATAATTAGGCGTGTTCAATAACTGAAACATAAAGTCTTCAACATCACCCTCCGGGAGCCATGTTGTCCCCAACCGGATATTGATTTCTGAAGCACTTAAATCCTTTGGCTGTACGTTCTGCAGTGCAGTCACATTGACCTGATACCTTGCATCTGACTGTGCAGCAAGTTCTGCTACTTTCAACTTTTCTCTTACATTTCCTGACAGATATTCGTCTTCAGAAACATACTTCAGATTCTCTGTATCACTCTCCGGTAACCGAAAAACAACACCAGACAGCTCCTGTTCCAGTTCTCCTTCTGTTTTCCCGGTCAGTTCCGACATGAAAGACATATCTACTTTTGCTTTTTCTGCAAGAGAAATCGACAGTGCTTCACTGGCAGTATCCACACTGGTCACTGCCTCATGTGCTTTAATCGTCCGCTTAGAAAACATATCTGCTTTCCGTTCCAATGTTCCGTCTTCTGCAAGAATTTCCAACGAACTTAATAACGGATAACTGTTGTCGTCTGCAAATACACGCATATTGGCACGATCATTTAACAATCCGTATTTACTGCGGAAGAGGTCATACAAACGGTTTAATTCCTTCTGTTGTCCTTCGATTACCTCATCAGAATATCCTTCTGTCTGATACCGGATCAGTTCCCTTGCACAATCCCGGATAGCAATCATGCCTTTCACACGATTTGTTCCTGTCACTGGAAGGCTCACAGGCTTCATACGGCTGTTCTCCCGATAGTAAATCTTCCCATCTGCCAATGTGTAAGAATAATTATTTACCGATGGATCTGCAGGAATCGTATCATCTGCCTCCTCTACCAGTTCTTCCATCTCGACTTCTTCAATCGTACCCTTTAACGCTTCAACTGCAACTGAAAGAAGTTCTGACAGTTCTCTGCCCTCATACGGTCTGCAAGTGCTTCTCATTCCATACGGACCAGATTCCATGACCATTTCTCCCAGTATCATTTCCGGGTGCTGCACATAATAGCGATTCTGCTCAATGCCATTGTCATCATAATCCAGATATATCCAGTCCGGTTCCTCCAGTGTCATATGGTCACGCTTCTGAAGGAATAAAATATCCGATGTTACTTTCGTTCCTGCGTTTTTGGTAAAGGTATCATTCGGCAGACGGATTGCACCGATCAATTCTGCTCTCTGTGCCAGGTATCTTCTGACATATGGATTTTTCTTATCCATGGTTCCCGATGATGTGATAAATGCGATCACACCACCCGGTCTTACCTTGTCCAATGTCTTTGCAAAGAAATAATCGTGAATGAAAAAATTGTATCTGTCATACCTGTTGTCAAATAGTTTAAACTCTCCAAACGGTACATTTCCAACTGCAACGTCAAAAAAGCTGTCCGGGAGATTTGCTTTTTCATATCCCTCTATTGCTATTTTTGATTTCTGATAAAGCTGTGCAGCAATTCTTCCGGATACAGAATCCAGTTCCACACCATATATCTTACAGTCCGAAAGAGATTCCGGTTTCATACCAATAAAGTTACCCACACCGCAACTCGGTTCCAGAATATTTCCACTCTTTAGTCCCATGTTTTCCAATGCCTGATACATACTCTTGATTACAATCGGCGGGGTATAGAACGCTGTCAGTGTGGATTCTCTTGCCGATTTGTATTCTTCTTCACTTAGTATGGTCTGCAATTCCAGATATTCGTCTGACCATGCAGATCTCTTTGGATCAAATGCATCGGACAGACCGCCCCAACCAACATATTTTGCCAGTATTTCCTGTTCTTCTGGTGTTGCATAACGATGTTCCATTTCACATTTCTTCAGAAGTTGAATAGCTGCAATATTTGCCCGGAACTTTTCTTTGGCTGATCCATACTCCGGTGTCTCCTCTGTAATCTGATACTGGTGTCTGTTCTGCCCGGAAACTTCTGGGTATAAATCATAGCTCTGTGTTTTCTTTGCGGGTTCGCCCTGTTCCCAGGAAGGTGCTAATTCCAGAGTATTTTCTTCTTCGGCTGGTAATACGACATCTTCCAGTTCCGCTGTTTCCTGTACCGGAACATATCCCTGCTCCTCGATTGTCTGGAACCATTGGTGTGCAAACAGGTTTAATTCTTCTTCCAGTTGCTCATTGTATCCGTCATCACCATAGACTTCATCGTATCTTTGTAATGCGTCCTGCTGATAGGTTCTTGCCTGAAGCATTTTTCTGTCATTATCATAAGCAAATTCCATATCCGGATCTGCCATGGCATCTCCGTTCTGCTCATAGTAATGAGAGATTGCAATATAGTTATCACCAATCTGCTCAATCGTAAGGGGCATAAATCCTGCTCCTGCTTCAAAGGTTTTGGAATCTACTTCTCCCCGTAAAACCTCTCCCGCCAGCTTCATCACAAACTGATAATTCTGCTCTGGAATGCTCAGTTCCGTTTCTGTTTTCTCAGATGGGACATCTGTCGGCTGTGCCTCTTTTTCTTCTTCGGCTGGTAATTCCGGCAATGGCCGTTTGATTTTCAAATGGTCATTTGCCGGATTCTCACGTATCTTACGGTCAAATTCTTCTCTGGATAGTTCTTCGCTAAAAATTGGATATTGCTGATCCCGAAGCACCACTCTTTCTGCTGACAGGAACTCAACTTCATAATCTTTCATTCCTATCGTAACAACAGTATTCTCAGAAATGTCATAATCTGACGGATTATCTTCCGATTCGATTACCGCTTCATTTGAACTCATTTGCTGTTCTGCTTCTAATTCCACTTGGGCAACAACCGGACGAGATTCTGTCCCTATTGTATTTTCATCTGTAATTGGTGCAGTAAGACTATATCTTCCATGCTGATAATCCAAAATATCTTGATACGCCTTTTGCATATCAGCATATCTTGTGTCAAAATCAGCAGTATCCGCCAAAACCTCAGACATCTGCGAAACTAATTCTGTTACCCGTTCAGGTTCTGCCAACTGTGGAAGCAGTAATTTTACCGCTTCATAATAATCCGTTCCTGCCGGATACGGACGCATAACATTCTCTGGACGATTGTAATAGAAATGATAAATTTCCCCTGCAAGTACTCCTCTCTCATAGTCAGGTATTCCTTCCAGTTCACACTTTGAAAGATACCTTCCTACATCAATCAATTCGCCAATCCTTTTTGCAACTGTACTCCATTTCAGCAGTATTTTAGGAGAATTTTCCCCATATCCCCGATGCAGTTTCAGTCCTTTTCCATCATGTTCTTCACAGATACCAGTTCCAGTCAGGATAGAAGACCTTCCCCCGACTCCATATTCATTTTTCAGGAACTTCACTGTATCTTCCATACTGTGTCTCTGTTTAAAATAACAGTAAATACGATACTTCCCTTGTGAAAAGCTTGAACCACTTTGAAGTGCCCGGTCAATAATTTCCTGCGTAAAAGAAAAAGCAGAAACATCTTCTGCCGCTTTGTCATCAATTAACTGAAGCTGTCCATCAACACTCAAAAGTGTTTCTCTACTGTCCTTCAATTCGCCCAAGACACGCATTCCGTCATAATACCCTGCGATTACATACCAGTCATAATATCCCTGCTCTATTCGATTCTCATATATTCCTCGCCATATATGCAGCACATTTTCATACTTATCGAATCCTACTGCATCGCCATTTTCCAGTGTATACTCTGTCACGCCCGTTGGAAAAAGTGATTTCACATATTCCATCTGGTCTTTTCGCTCCTCATGGCTCTCATAAAAATCACTTATTTCCGCATTGGTTGCTTTTAAGTGTGGTGCAAAAAGGAGCAGTGATTTGATGATTTCGTCATTTGATAAAAATGCGATTTCATGATCTTCACTGCTCCTGTCATACCATTTTAATTCTCCAGAATTTCGTTCCTCACGATTTCCTGTGCTCTCTGCCGGATATTGTTCATTCGCCCGATCCACTCCATCTGATCTCTGGCTTTCAATTCCTCCGTCACTCCCTCTTTCTCTGCCATCTGCTGGATAAGTGTTTCCATTCTCATCTGTGCCTCTTCCTCCGTCTGAAGCAGATGCTGATTCAAGGTTCCTGCTGTCAGAAGATTCAGATACATTCCGTACCGATTCTTCATCAGATATTGATTTCGGAGATATGCGTACTTCCCAAGGTGAACTTCCTCTTCCTCTGGAATTGTAAGATTCGGCAGGAGATAATCTCCCTGTCTGCTGTATGTGATTGCTGCCATTGTCCTGTCTCCTTTCTGTTGTGGTTTCCTGTTTGTTATCCACATTATAATCTACTGTTTTCCGTTCAACAAATGTGCGTTGCTTCCGCTCCTGTATCTGCAATTTTCGTATGGTGTCCGCAACTTCACCTAATGCCATTTCTGACATATCACTTGCTGCCACGCCAAAGAGATTGACCAGCTCTTTGGTATGAAACTCCCGGATATTCTGAAAATCCCTTGTCTCCAAATAGATTTCTGGTTTAATTCCACAACGCAAAAAAAGCATATAGGAAATACTGTTTGCAAGCAGTTGTTTCATTTTTAATCGGATATTGAACTCATCCATTTCTTCCAACGGACTGTCCTTTGTCGCAAGCAGGATATCCTGAAGATAATCTCCAATATTATCTTCTGCAATGTTCAGAGATGCTTCCAGAATCACCATCGCAAACTCTTTTCTGTCTCCATCTGCCACACCAAATGCATTTACCAAGGCTTCTTTTACAGATTCCTGTTGTTCTTCTGACACACTCCACAAAGAAACTGGACGCACCAGACGTTTGTATTTCCCTTCTCTGGTATCAGATACATCAAAGTAATATTTCAGCTTTAAGTGATCGGAACTCTTATCAAACACCGCAATTCCTTTGGAATCCCGCTTTACCCACCGCCCAAATTTCTCATTCCATTTTTCCATCGGAAGTACTGCGGTTGCTTCCGGACGCTGCACATGGATCAAAAGCTGTTCATCAAACGGCAGGCGGTAATTTTTACTGGCTGACTGGAGAAAGGCTATCCACTTTTCCGGTGATTCCGTCACTTCCTGTGTCGCTTCCTCATACAGTTTTGTAATGACATCAAATTTCTTTACCACGTACCTTCCTCCTAACGTTCTCTTTCTTTTTGCCTGATCGGATATTTTTCTAAAAATTCCTGCACTGTACGGCAACCTTTATCGTTATATTTCCAGTCCGTTTTCGCTTCCAGGTCAAGATAACCATTCGGTGGTATTTTTAACCGCTCACGCGTAAGAACGGAACCCAAATGATTTGCTAAAATGCCTTTCGCAATCTGGACTGGTTCCCATGTTTCATCATCATATCGTACTTCATATAAATATAATCCTTTCGGAACGGTATCCTGATCCAAACGCATATCATTGAATAGTGCTGGCTTTCCGAACAAGCTTATTTCTGTATAATGTTCTTTCATTGCATCATATCTCATACCTCGCCACCTCCCAAAAAGGTAATCACTTTATTGGCTTTGATTGCTTTCTGTAAGTCATTGATCATTCCAATCTCTGCAACCGTAATGCCTTGAATCTCTAGAATCTCGTCCAAGGTCATTGCAGAAATATCTTTTTCCTCTGTAATTCCTGCTTCAAATATCTTATTGATCACTTTCACTACTTTCTGGTTCACTACCATTCTTTTTTCCTCCTTGCCTGTTTCGCTATGTAAAAGGGTGGCATTTCACCACCCTGTAATCCTTATTCGTCCTCGCCTTCTTCTTTCTTTTCTTCAATCGCTAATGGTGTTTTCTTTCTCTTTCTTGCATGGATAGCCACACCGCCAACTCCCATTGCAGACAATACAGCAATGACTAACCACAATCCTGCTTTTGCGGTGTCTCCTGTTTTCGGAGGGTTACTGGTCTTTGTAGTAGTACCTGGTGTCTCTGGGGTTGGTGTTTCCGGTACTTCTTTGATGGTTACAGTCTGACCTTCATCGTTGATGTCCTTATGCTCTGTTACCTTTTTCGGTTCTTCCGGATTCGTTATATCATACAGTTCTTCAAATGTTACAAGCTGCTTTCCTCCAAGAGTGCTGCCATCGAAAGTAAACTCAATCTGCACTTCCATGTTTTCCTTGTCCGCTGTAAATTCATAATCATTGGTAATTTCTTTACCATCAATAAGCAGCTTTGCATTTTCTGCCTTAACCATCTGCCAACCAGACAGCTTATACTTTGTACCAATTTCCAGTCCTTCTAAAGTAACCGTATCCACAATCGTCAAATCTTTTCCGGCTTCAATCTCTTTCTTGCCATTCTTATCAGTTGCTGTGGTATGAATCGAAATCTTTCGTTCTGTAATCAGGACTGTCTGACCTTCATCGTCAATGTCTTTATGCTCTGCAACTTTTACAGGTTCTTCCGGATTCTTCAGATCGTATAATTCTTCAAATGTAACCAAATTCTGTCCGCCAAGTTCTGATGCATCAAACGTGTAAGAAATCTCTACTTTCATTTTTTCACTGTCAGCAACAAAAGTATAATCACTCTCCACACGCTTTCCATCAATGAGCAGTTCTGCATTTTCCTCTTTCAGCATCTGCCAGCCTTTTAACTGGTATTTTCTTCCCTCTTCCAGACCGTCCAGAGTAACCGTATCCACAATCGTTACTTTCTTTCCTGCAACAATTACCTTTTCACCCGTTTCCTTGTCCGTTGCGGTTGTGTGGATGGTAATTTCTTTTTCATACTCATCGGTCAGCGTTCCAAGATCGATTGTCACTTTATTTTTGCTGACAACAACTTCAAATGCAGGAATCAGCTTCATGCCTTTGTTGGATTCACAAGATAACTCCTCAATCTCATAAGTGTCATAAAGTAATGCACCTTTGCTGTCGTCCGGCTCAGAAGTTCCGAACCAGATACCGTCCTCACTGGATGTTCCGGCATTTGTATTTTTCTTATGAGATGCCCAATCGGAAGCGGTTGAAAACTGACCATTTTTATCTGTCACTACGATATGGCTCTCTCCGGTTGTTTTACTGGTAATCTTAAAAGGAACATTTGCAAGTCTCTTATGTGTACCTGCTCCAATCTTTACGCCTTCCAGATCTCCACGTTTAATCTGGTTGTAAATGGAATGACTTTCGTCTGTTAAATCCACGATTTTTCCATTTTCCGTAATCGAAAATTCAATCGCTTTTGCCCCGTCAGTCAGATAACCTTCTGGTGCTTTGGTTTCTTCCAGTTTGTATTTACCATACGGAAGTAAATCTGCTGTCGTTGTTGCAATTCCGTCAATCCCCGTCTGAACCGTCTTAACTGTCTCGTTCTTCTTGTACAATTTTCCTTCTACCAGAACCGGATTCTCGTTCAGAGAAATAATTGCAAACGCTGTATCTTTTAATGTGGCACTTCCCTGTGCTTTGGTATCTTTTGTCTCTAAATCACGTTTCTGAATCTTCACACCACCTCGGATTACCTGATCAGATACGGAATACTGATTGCTTCCGGAAAGAACTGCAAGTTCTCCGTCCTCTGTGATCTGTGTTAGATACATTCCTTTTATCTGCTCTGTGCTGTCCCCTGCTTGCATATAAGCTCCGTCCATTAAATATCCGTCTGGTGCTTTTGTTTCTTCAACAGTCAGTGTTCCTAGTGGTAATACGCTTTTTTCATTCTGGGTGTAAAATGCATCTCCGGATACTTTGTAAATATCTGCCAGTTTTGTCACATAATGAATACTTCTGTCACTGCTCTTTTCTGCCACCGTTTTTGTAACCCAGCTACGTGTTGCTTTCTCTGGTAAATTGTCTTTTGTATAAAGTCCGTCATAATAATGCCAGGTAAACTCTGCTCCTGCCAATGCTGCATCACCCTGTGCGGTTGCTTTTCCTGTCTCCATATCAATCTTGAACAGGTCTACCAATGTCTCTGTTACTTTCGGAACATCTGAAACATTTAATGTCGCTGTTTTTCCGGCTTCAACCTTCAGACTGCGTACTGTCGTATCCAGCTTATATCCCTTCGGTGCAGAAAGTTCTTTGATATAAACAGTCCCTGCAGTCACTTCAACTTCATTTGTCTCACCATTCTCATTTGTTGTAAGTGTTCCAATCTGATTGCTGCAATTCTGATCTGAGAATATGCCAAAAATCGCTCCGGCAATGGAATACATCGCATTTCCATTTGTGACAATCTCATTAGCGGTTGTCTTTTTTACCTTCGCATTTCCAACGTTTAATTCTGCCCAAAACTGTCCGATATCCTGTCCTTCTCCGGTGTAAATGTAACCGCCACATTTATAGCGTCCCTTATTTGCCTTCACAAATGATTTTGCTCCTGCATACACTTCGTTCTGAATATCCTGTGAAATCTCGGAATAGACTGCCCGAACATTATCGCACTGCCAGCCTAAATGCTCACTTAAACGCTGCCACACAAGACACTGCTCTAAAAGATATGCCTGATTTGCACTCAGGTTACTGTGACTGGCTGCATACTGTTTCATATACTCAAGCGACAATGCCACATCTTCAATCTGATCTACACTCATACTGGCACTCGCATCATGCCTGGTCTTATATCCATTTTTAAATCCGGTGTTAATATCTACACAATAGGCAGTTTCGCCTTCTACTTTCATGTGTCCTTCGTTGAAAGTACTTTTAATTGTTCCGTCATTCATCAAATGTTCTACATGTCCAACTCTCTCTGCGGATTCTGTCCAATACTGTGTTTCCGCTGCTTGAACCGATGTGATCGGTAATGCAGTTAAAATCGTGGTCAGGGCAAGAATCCCTGTACACACTCGTTTCCATATCTTCTTCATTTTCTACAATTCCTTTCTTTTCAATCAAAAAAAGACGTCCGTCTGGAACGCCTGCTGTTGCTTTATGCTGTTTGCTCCCTGCTGTCATGCAGGGTATGGGAATCTCTGACCTGCCGAAAGAGAAGATGTTCCCGGCTCCTTATTGTCTTTTCGGCTGGTAATCTGCTGGTAAACCAAAGGGGTAGGGTGTGGGGAGGGGAAACCAGGAAAATGCTGATTTCTCATTGTTCACCAACGGATAGACTTTTCCCTTGGTGTCAAAATGCCTATCGTTCCCTGCTTTTTTCCCGTTTCCGGTATAATTCCAGTGCTTTGATAATGGTTTCTTCCATTTTTTGTTGTGAAGTCCCCGATGGAAAATATTTCTTCAGTCGGTTCTTTGGAATTTTCCATTGCTCTACCTGATTTGGCTTCTCTTCTGCCATAATCGACAGTAACACATCTTCATTCAATCTGCCTTCTGCTGAAAATTTGCGGATTTTAATTGCCTGTGCATGACTTGGGGTACAAGCCTCCGACTCCATGGTGTCGTACAATATCTCCTGTTCCTCTTTCGGCAAATAAGACAGCTCCACTGCCGGACGCATAGAAATCTTTTTGTCATCGACCATTTCAAGGATTTCCGGGATAAGTTCCGTAAGGCGGATATATCTTTGAATCTGACTTTTACTTTCTCCTACCTGTTCTCCTAGAACTTCTACGGAATATTTTCCTAACTTCTGCCCCAGTGGGGTAGAAGTTAAATCCGTTCTCTGTCCCTGTCTCTTCATAGCATCTAGCTTCATTTTGTAAGCAAATGCTTTCTCTGATGGTAATATTTCCTCTCTTTGAAGATTGCTGTCAACCATGACAATAACTGCTTCATCATCACTGAGATTTCTTACAATACAAGGAATATTCTCCAATCCTGCCAATTCACTTGCCATTTTTCTGCGGTGTCCGGAAATCATTTCATATCCGCCTGTTGGCTTTTCCCTGACAAGTGCTGGAACTAATACGCCATGGTCACGCACGCTTTCGATCGTTTCCAACATCTTATCATCCATTTTTACCTTAAACGGATGATTCGGGAAATCTGTAATTTCATAAATAGAAATATCTTTTACATATTCCTGATTCTTATGGTCTCTTTCTTCCTGTGTAGTAAAAAGGTCATCGGCTGAGGGAAGATTCATGTTTATTTCTCTGCTTTTCGCCACATTGAATCACCTCCCTCGTAAATTCTGCATATGCCTTTGCAACAGTTCCATTCTTGTCATACTCATAAATGCTCTGTCCTGCTGCACTGCTTTCTGCTGCTGTGATAGCCACTGGAATAACCGTTTTGAAAATTCGGATATGCTTCCCATAATTTTCTCTAAGGCTATCCTCTGTTGTCTTTGCAAGTTTTGTCCGCATATCTGCAAGCGTTAGCAATACTCCATCAATCTTCAGATTAGGATTTAGCTGTCTTTGTACCTTACCGATTGTTTTCATTAACTGTGTCATGCCCTTTAGCGGAAGATAATGAGCCTGAACTGGTACAATTACGCTGTCTGCGGCAGCTAATGCATTGATGGTCAACATTCCCAGACTAGGCATACAATCAATCAAGATATAGTCATAATCTTTTTTCAAATCTGCCAGATATAGCTTTAAAGTCTGCTCTCTGCTCATGGCATTCACCAGTGAGATTTCCATGCCCGATAATTCAATATTGGTCGGAATAATATCTACTCCTTCTTCATGGTGCAAAATGCCTTCATTATACACAAACGGTTCATCTTGTAATATCTTCTTCATTTGTGTTTCCAATGTAATCGGAAGATTATCTGCGTCAGTCCACCCTAATGCAGTTGTTAAATCTCCCTGTGGATCAGCATCGACCAATAATACTTTTCGCCCCTGATTTGCAAGACCGATTCCCAAATTTAATGTCGTTGTGGTCTTAGCTGTTCCTCCCTTCTGATTTGCAAGGGCGATTACTTTACACTTGGTCATATGGTTTCCTCCTTCCTCGAAAAATTTAATAGCCAATCCGTTTTACGTAACTGACTATGTATAAAAATGAGCATGAAAAAAGCCGACTGATTTAGTAAACCAATCGGCTATGTACATATCATAAATCACATCTTCAACTATTATTTTTAATCAATTTCAATATTTCTTCAGTGTTGTCTCTTGTAATTATCAAGTTTGAATTTTTTATAATAT
>OAVG01000395.1_pt1 | contig 24145 bp, 25 predicted proteins | sample 1495271 | NCBI WGS metagenome assembly OAVG01 (sample SAMEA2580077, study PRJEB22360) | human gut metagenome | biome: human gut; feature: human-associated habitat; material: faeces | place: Denmark | collected 2008/2010 | reverse complement strand
TTTTGCAAATTGGCACTATAGCTACGATTCCTATTACCGTAGCAAAGGCACTAAGCCAAATTGAATATCTTGAAACTGCATATTTAATATGATACAACATATTCATCCTGAACCTCTATAACAAATAGGTCTTTATATCCTGATAGCAATCTTTAGTATGATCTCTATCATTCCAAAAAGCTACACGGCACAATTCGTTAATCCTATACCTTTTTAATAAACTCTTATACCATGTCGGTATCCAGTTTTCCTGCCTATAAACTGAATTAAAAACTAGTATTATGTCTTTTTTTTCAAGAACAGTTCTCGTAATTTCATATTCCAAATAAGACATTTCTTTCCAATTAGAAATTTGATTTGGTAAATACGATTTGCAATATTTTTTTTGCAATCCACTATATGCAGGAGAACATGAAACACCATCACAAGCCCCAGCTTGTTTTCTTGCTGTATTATCCCCGACAACAAAAATAACAACACTGCTTAATTTGATGTATTTCCCACATTCTTCTTTAATATCACAACGACGACAATCTAATTTTTCGGTAACACTATTATGTACATCATCAGTACAAATCAAATCAACACCATAGCGGTTATCATCTCTCCATCTTCTTATTCTATCTACTACCTCCTTGTCCCAACTATGTGAATCAAATGGCTCTTTCCAATCTGCTGAAACAAATACTTTTTTACTCATTGATATTCTCTCCTTTTAATCATTTCCATTTTTTTCTAATTTCCTTTTTTGCAAACTTGAAAGCAAAATATTCAAATTCGTATGCCGTTGCAATGAATTAGGACCCTCTGTTTTTATAAAATCTCATGACTGTTTATAATCCATACCACCAACAGCATCTGGATCATCGTTTATTTGCTTAATAAAACCTTCTACATTTCCTATATAAGATCTTGCAAAAGAATCTGCCAACTCCCTCTTCTTCCTATAATCTAAATTTGCATCATGATGAAGAAAGTGATCCAAATTAGACGAAAAATAGTAAACCGAATATTTAACAGTTTTTTGTTTCACTTTTATCGTTGACAAGGAACTAAGATAATCTATATTCTCTCGCTTATGAGCATTACGATTAACAATACCTTCAATTCGCTTTGTTATAATAGCATTATTATCATAATAAGGTCTATCTTCTCCAGTTTGGGTATCTCCATCACAAATCATATCATCTGATACATAAGCCCCATCCATATCTATAATTTGTACTATTTCCGTAATATCTTTTGGCATAATCTTTTGTTCATTGAAAAAATCTTTTAAAAAGAATTGTATCCACTAGCACAGGTTATCTCCTCGTCCGTCCGGCATATTCCAGTCCACTAAAACAATACTGGGAATATGATCTCTCAACATCTGCTTCGTAACTGCGATTGTTTCTAATATTCTCACCTTGCATCCTTGCAGCTCAAGATAGCCTTTTACTGCCTGTGCAATATTTTCATCATCCTCAACATAATAAACTTCTGTCATTTTATCGTACCTCCGCTCTATCTATTATATTTTTTGCAGCTCTATTTCGCAAGACACAAAAGCAGGATAGACGCTTCACAAATATTGTGAAATTTCTATCCTGCATGATCAGTGATTTTATAATTTGACTTTCTCATCATGGTTTGCAATTTTTACATAAATTCTTTCATTGATTTATTAAATCTGTCATTTCAAGGCTCTTTCAAAAATGGTGTAGCAGTGATGTAGTAAGCGCCCCTTTGCTTCATAGAACCATTGATTTTACTAGCTTTTCCGGGACTTTTCAAGATACTGCCATGACAATGTCCTTCTTAAAAAACAGAAACTATAATTTGTAATCTTTTGAATCATACCCTATAATGAAGTCCAGCAGATTAAAAAATCCCGCACAAAAAGGAGTACAGGAAATGATGAAACGCAATATCCGCCTGAAAATAGAATATGACGGCACCCGCTATCAAGGCTGGCAGAAGCTTGGCAAAAATGTAAACGCCAACACGATCCAGGGAAAATTGGAGTCGGTCCTCTCGAAAATGACCGGGGAATCCATCCAGGTTATCGGTTCCGGCCGCACAGATGCCGGCGTACACGCCTGCGGACAAGTCGCCAATTTCCATACAGACTGCGGCTTCTCCTGCCAGGAGATCAAAGAGTACCTCACGAAATATCTGCCTTCCGATATCGGACTTCTGACGGCAGATGAAGTCTCAGAGCGCTTCCACAGCCGGCTGAATTCAAAACAAAAGACATATCAGTACCGCATCGCTGTCCCCGGCACCGTGAATGTTTTTGAAAGAAAATATCTGTGGAAGTATCCAAAAACACTCGACATAGAAAAAATGAACAAGGCAGCCTCCTTCTGTCTAGGCACCCACGACTTTTTAGGATTCTCTTCTGTCAAAAAGACAAAGAAATCAACTGTGAGAACGATCTCTTCTATTGTGATTGAAGAAGGTCACCGGGAAGTCCGGATCAGTTTCACAGGCGACGGCTTCCTTTATAATATGGTCCGGATTCTGACCGGAACACTGGCTGAGGTCGGTGCAGGAACCAGAGATCCTGAATCTATCCTTCATGTCTTTCAGTCAAAAGACCGGAAAGATGCAGGTATCACCGCCCCGCCCCAGGGTCTGTTCCTGATGAATGTTGAGTATTAAGAACACTTAATAGTGGATAAACACCGGATCTCCGCTCTCCACAAGTTTATATATGGCCGCGGCGTCTGAGAGCTGAAGGTTTACACACCCGTGGGAACCGGTCACTTTATATCTGCTCGGAGACCAGAGACCCCAGTCACTCCTCTTGCTCCAGTGGTATCCGGTTCCGGTCCACATGATCCTGACCCAATACTTCGTGTCTACACTGTAATCTGCACCAACCAGGGTTTTGGTCAGCCGTTTTTCCTTCACGTAGTAAGTTCCGGTCCTTGTTATGCGGTCAGGAGTCGGTTTCCCCGTAATACAGTTTGCAGAAAATACTCTCTTGCCGTTTTTATATACAAATACTTCCTGGGCGGACAGATCCACCTCACTGTAATTTTTATGATCCCAGTCATTCTGGGGATTTTGATAATCTTTCCGATAGGCCTTATTAAAATAAACAGGTTTTAATTTTGCAGTCATAGCTTCCTGATTTTTATCCGACGGATCTTTTTGGTAAGCCTCAATCAATTCCTTTGACGGCACTTTCTTCAGCAATTTCAGGACTCTGGCGATCTCCTTGTCGTAATCGATCCTCCATCCGTAATCTCCGCCTTCTACTTTTATTTTCTTGCCTGAATGAGTCGTAAATTTTCTGGCAATACCTACCGTTTTATACTTAAGACAGAATTTTTCCACCCAGTCTTCCACGGCAGTTTTGTTAAGCTTCACCGTATGTTTTTTCGTATTGACCTTGATACAGTCTTTCAAAACCTCAGGTGTCATCGTCTCTTTTGTATTGTCTCCCATGTCCCATTGGATCCAGTGCAGCAAATACTGATTATATTTCTCCTGCATCCTGGTAAGTTCGGCGTCATCGATTCTGAGTCCGGGTTCTTGATACACACCGGGATATGTCTTTTGGTCCATCAGGTCCATAGAAGGTTTCAGCCCCTTTATGGCTTCCGATAACTGTCCCAGAAAGGCCTTCTGATCCAAAATATTTCCTTCTAATTCTTTTTTCAGCACACCATACTTTTTCTCTTTGGAGTATTCGATCGCTGCATCTTCGGGCTTCATCAGCTTATAGCCGTCATCCCCGGTCACCAAAACCGATTTTTTTACAAGAGCCGAGAGCTTCTTCTCTGAAAAATCAATCGTGTCCTTTAAATTTCTCTGTTCCTTCTTCATAAAAGAAAAAATGACACTCTGTTTATGCTGCTTTTGATACAGTTTTTCCACCGACTCCAGAGACTTTACCTTTAAGTCAATATCCCTGCCTGTGATCGTTAAGGTTCCTTTTTCCCTGCCTTTTACAGTAAGTCTGTAACGGTCTGCAGTCTGTTTGAGCTCATCCAGCGACTCTTCATAGGTCATTCCGGATACTTTGAGGCCGTCGATTCTGCTTCCTGGATACCACCGGTCTTTATAATAAATATGTACTGCTGTGAGTGCTGCGATGACGACCACCGCCGCTGCACCCATTATATATAAATATTTTTGTTTCATTTTTGCCATATTTTTCTCCTGTCTCTAAGCTGCATTTACCTTTTATGGCCTGTTTTTGCTTGCCACGTATAAGGATAACGAACATTTTATTTAGTGTCAACATGTTATGTATCCTTTTTTAGATTAAGGAGATACTAAGGTTGTATCATAAATTGAAAGGAGCCTTGTTATGAAATCAAATGAAAAAAACGATTGTATCGAGTGTACAATAAATAACTGTGCCTACCATGCAGGCGACGTTGACTACTGTACTTTAGAGACAATCAAAATCGGAACTCATGAGCCTAATCCAACAACAAAAGAATGCACTGACTGTGAATCTTTCGCAAACAAATCAGGATGCTAAGATGATAACATCCACCAACTCATTTTCTTTATTCCTTTAAGTTCGGAAACAGCAGAAATTTTAAATCTAAAATTTCTGCTGTTTTTCATTACGCATCTGTGCACAGCCCGCGGAGAGTTTTTATTTTTCAGGAAAAGCTTTCACACATCAGCGTGACAAGATCTTTCTTAAAAAATAAAAAGAGGGCCTGCCCGGTTTTCTATAAAAGGAAATATTCGAACAAACTCTCTCCTGGCAGTTTATCAGGTCTCTGCTGCTTCGCTGCTTTCTTCTTCGATACTGTCAGAGTCATTTTCACTATCTTTTTGAATTCCCCTCTCTGTGCATAACGATAGAATCTGCCTTGGATAAAGGTTCGGCAATGCTCTTGACAACTTCCGAATAAGCTTTAAAGTACATTTCAAGGATAGTTCTTTTCATCCTTATATGATTCTTTTGCCCATTGTTTCAGGTCATTCAGATCGTTGCTTGTATGTTTTACCTGATTTAAAACACTTATTGTTCCTAAAAATGCCGAAGCATCACATATTCCTCCCAGTTCTCTCCCCGTTTCCAGGCACTTCGCCGCCAGGGGCTCAATCTGCCCTGCATTTTCATCTCTCCACGCCATCCCGCCGATCAGGATCAAAGCCTCATATTCATCCCGGACGGAACAAATATCATAATCAGGCAGAACATGAAAACCTCCGATAGATGAAACCTTGTCTTTCATCAGGGATACTGTTTTAACCTCATACCTGCTGTCTCCCAGCATATAGAGAGCAGAGGACAGATAGGCAGACTCCCAGTCAGCATATTGATCCAATAAAACAAATAATACCGCCTATTTCATAAAACCTTCTCCTTAAATTCATCGATTTCTCAACTTATATCCGTTGTATATGGAATGCAGTCGTCTGAGGTATCACAGAAGGCGTCTGAAAATTTGCATGAGTCACTTTCACCATATTTCCGGGCTGCAGATCACGCAGTCTGATCGGCAAACCGAATTGGTTAGTAAATGTAGTTGAATTTGTGATCAAAAATCTGTTTTGACTGTTGATATTCCTTGGATTTTCCGTAACGATATAATTATTGTCAAAATCAATTAAAACAATCCTTCCTGTTGTCACCGAGGAAGGACGCTGAGGCGGCAATGGTGGCCGCGGCGGCAAAGAGGTCCTTTGTACAATCACAGAGACCGCATTGGACTGAGGCGGTATGCTTCTTGTCATGCGTGATGAAAATATGACATTCACCCACATTCCCCTCTGAATACAGCATATACACATGCTCTGTCCAAAAGAATTTAAGATCACCGTATTCCTATTTAAATTTAAACGTATATAATGAATTGAATCAGACCGATTTCTTTCCGGGACAGAATAAGATATCAAAATACTTCCAACTGAATTATTAACACAAGAAGTCTCTTCCACGAAAGCGTTGTTAATCCGCATCAGATTTCCTTGTTGAATCACTCTCCCACGAGTATTGTTATCCATAAAAGTTTCCAACTACTGTTTTACTGTATTATATTCATAATTTGTCGGGTTGTTCAAATAGTATTATGAAAAACAAATTATGCCTCAATGTTTACTAATCCAACAGAGTTCATCACTACATCAAATGGTGCAGTATTAGAAATATACAATATAAAAGATCACTACCTGTACCGCGCCCGGCAGGAGGAAAAAGAAATACATCTGTCCGGGAATGACAGCATTTCATTATTATGCGACCGTAACTGGCTGATTGAGGGCATCGGCAATCTTGTTAAGAATGCTTTTGACCATACAAAAAAAGGCGATAGGATCTGTATAGAATGGAAACAGTTCCCGTCGGTTGTTCAAATTTCCATAAAAGATAATGGCAGCGGTATCCACCCGGAAGATCTGCACCACATTTTTAAAAGATTTTACCGCAGCCGCTTTTCTAAAGATACACAGGGCATCGGGCTGGGCCTTCCGCTTGCGAAAGCGATTGTTGAGGCACACAGTGGAACCATCGAGGCTGGCAGTGAATTAGGGGTTGGAACAACCTTTACGATCAATTTCTTAATTCCTACAAAATTGTAGGCTGTGTGTCATCTTCCGGTAGTATTGGAGTGATATTCTATCTATTACAAGATGATAGGAAGAGGAAAAAATACAATGTAGCAAAGACAGCAGTAGCAAGAGAATTGGCGTGTTTTGTGTGGGGAATTATGACAGATAACATTGAATTATATAAATAGTTTAAAATTGTGAACATTATATTAAAGAATAGTAGGAAGAGTCCGGCTCCGGAAAAAGTACACTTTTGAATATGATAGGAGCACTTGACACACCAACCTCCGGGAAAGTATTGATTGACGGTAAAGATATTTTTGCAATGAAAGAACGCAGCCTGACAATTTTTCGCCGCAGAAATATCGGATTTATTTTCCAAAGTTTTAATTTTTTTCAGCATGGCAGACATGGGTGTCAGGATGGAACAGACAAGACTGATGAAGAAACATGGCGGACTGTCACTTCAAGATTTAAGCGGCAGTGCCATGGGACAAACGATCTATCTGGCAGCTGCAGTATTATTTGTCCTGATTCTGATAGCCGGAGTGCTGATGATCTCAAGCAGCATCAACAGCAACGTAGCTCAAAGAACAAAATTTTTCGGAATGATGCGCTGCATCGGAATGAGCAAACGTCAGATCATCCGTTTTGTCCGGCTGGAAGCACTGAACTGGTGTAAAACTGCAGTTCCGGCAGGACTTATACTTGGAACCGTGTCTGCTTGGGGTTTGTGTGCCGCTCTGCGTTTTATTGTCGGAGAGGAATTTTCTGATATCCCTCTGTTTGGTATCAGCATCATTGGAATTATCAGCGGGATTATTGTAGGAATCGTCACAGTACTTCTTGCTGCAAGATCCCCTGCGAAACGGGCAGCGAAGGTATCCCCTGTTACTGCTGTTTCCGGAAATTCTGAAAGTACAAAAAACATACACCGTGCAGTAAATACACGTTTTTTTAAAATCGAAACTGCCTTGGGCATCCATCACGCAGTATCAGCCAAGAAAAATCTTATACTCATGACAGGGTCCTTTGCCCTCAGCATCATTCTCTTTTTAAGTTTTTCGGTTCTTATTGATTTTGTCGGCTGTCTTATGCCTCAGTTATCCAGCACCCCTGATCTCCAGATTTCAAGCAGCAGTTCTAATTCAATAGACGAAAAATTGCTTGACAGAATCAGCGGTATGGAAGGAGTAAAGCACGTTTATGGACGCAGAAGCATTTTTGATATTCCCGCAGAATTAGACAGGGAAACAAAACTTTCAGACAAAACTGATATAATTTCTTATGATAACTTTGATTTAGACTGCCTTACAAAAGATGATGTATTAAAAAAGGGCAGCGATATTTCAAAAGTATACGGAGACAGTCATTATGTTTTGGCAACCTGGGATAAAAAAAGTCCTTTAAAAATCGGTGATAAAATACAGGTAGGGGCATCAAAATTAGAGATCGCAGGCTTGTTAAAATATGATCCGTTCAACAGTGGAGGCAGTACAAATAAAAAAATAACGCTAATTACTTCCGGAAAAACCTTTCAGCGGCTAACCGGTGTTTCAGATTATTCTCTTGTAATGATACAGACCACAAAAGACGCAACCGATGACAATATCAAAGCCATCCGCAATATAGCAGGCAGCAAATATAAATTCAGTGATCAGCGCAGCCAGAGCACTTCCGGCACTTATACTGCGTTCGTGCTGTGCATCTACGCATTTTTGGCAATCATTACTTTAGTGACAGTATTGAATATTGTAAACAGCATTTCTATGAGTGTCTCTGCAAGAATCAAACAATACGGAGCAATGCGGGCAGTTGGCATGGATGAACGACAGCTGACGAAAATGATCGCTGCCGAATCGTTTACTTATGCTTTATCCGGCTGTATTGCCGGATGTGCGTTCGGCCTGCTTCTCAGCAAAACAATGTACGATATGCTCATCACTTCACATTTCGGTTATGCTGTCCGGAGCCTGCCTGTCAAATCTCTGATCCTATACTTCTGCTCGTTTCGTTTTCAGCCGCTGCCGCAGTTTATGGGCCGGCAAAAAGGATTCGGAATATATCTGTTACGGAGACGATTAATGAGCTGTAAGATCACCGCGGCCTGTTATGCAGAAAGTTAAACAATAAAAAAATTTATCCAGCAGGAGGCCCCTGCTGGATATTTTTGCTGAATCATCAGTGAATATTTCCATCATCATCTCTATTCCAGATTGCATGTGCTGGTCTATGCATAAAGGTCATAAGGGTTCATTTTGGGTTCTGCTAGCGCCGGAAAGTCCACAGGCAATATATAGCTTCGCGTGGTTACATGGCATTTCCTGTGCCTAACATCACTAATTTTGTTGTGTCCATCCTTGGCCTTCTCCTTCTTTTAAATATGCTTCATATTTTTTTCGTTTTCGTACAAAGGTTGATGGATTCATCCCTAAACTCTTAGCTGCGTCTCTTACATTTCCGCACTTTTCATAAGCTTGATTCATATATTCGGCTTCAATTTCAAGCAAAGTTTGAGCAAGATTATTCACTGGCTTTAACATCTTTCCTTCCGGCTGTGCAGCTTCTCTTTGGCTTACGATCGGAATGGCATCCGGCTCGATTTCATCTCCATTACTAATTATAATGGCTCGCTCAACGATATTCTTTAATTCTCGAATATTCCCAGGCCAAGCATACTCATTTAAAATATATTTACTGCTATCTGAAAACTTTTTTTGAAAGTTATACTTTTTATTTAATTTATCCAAAAAAGATTCTGCCAGTGCCATAATATCATTTTTTCGTTCCCTAAGCGGAGGAATATAAATTGGAAATACCATCAATCGATAATATAGATCCGCACGGAATGTTTCTTGCCGCATCATCTCTTCAAGATTTCTGTTCGTTGCAGCAATGATTCTTACATTGATCTTTATCGGCTTACTTCCACCAATTCTTGTAATCTCTTGTTCTTGAATGGCACGAAGCAGCTTCACCTGCATCGCCAAAGGAAGTTCTCCAATCTCATCTAAGAAAATAGTTCCTTTATCTGCCAATTCAAATAATCCAATCTTTCCCGTTCGGTTGGCACCTGTAAATGCACCTTTTTCATATCCAAACAATTCACTTTCTAATAAATTTTCTGGAATGGCTCCGCAATTAACTTTGATAAAGTTCTCATCTTTTCTGGAACTATTTTGAAAGATATAGGTCGCAAATACTTCTTTTCCAACTCCGGTTTCTCCTTGCAGCATCACGGTCACATCAAGTGGTGCTACTTTATCCGCCTTAAAAATGGCATTCAATGTATTCTCATCTTGTGCGATGATATCCTTTTTCAAAAGTCTATCCTGCATATGCTCCAGATTTCGACGCAAACGCTCCTCTTGCTGCTGCTGTTCTTCTACCTGTTCTTTTAAATAGTGTATTTCCGTCAAATCACGTACATTGGTCACTACCATAACAATATTTCCATGTTCATCATAGATTGGGGAGCTTGTAATAATTGCTTTTTTCCCAGTCTTAAATTCCTGTGGCAACGTTACCACTCGATTCTCTCGAATAGCCCTTAAGGAACCTGAGATCGATATGAGCCCTTCTTTCTCAAGATCCTTCATATTGCGACCCATAACCTCTTCCTTTTTTAATCCAGAAATCTGTCCGTAGGCACGATTAATCATCACGGTATTCGCATGTCCATCTGTAATATAAATTCCATCAAAAGAATGTTCAATGATCGCTTCTAAGCGTTCCAAAGTTTCTTCTTTTGTCCGAAATAAATTAATTTTTTTCATTATAGCATCTCCTTCCTATTTTTCTCTTCTGTCTAATTATTTCAACCCTATTATCTACGTATTGATCCATTTTTGCAACACGTTTCAAAAATGATTCGTATTTTGTTTTAATTTTAACACAAAACCAAGGTTCTAAGGTTGGCACCTTTTTTGCTTCTTATATCATTAGCAAATAAATTTTATTATACGAAGAGGAGGAATATTATATGGCATTAAAACGTAAAGAGGGTATGGAACAGCCATACATACCCGCTGGTATTTTTAAGATCAGACTTCCATTCATTCACTATCGTTGGGAACTTTCTGAATGTCTTCAAGCTATTTTAATGTGTGCAACCTGTCTTGGGGCGATCCCAATCCTGGAGCAAGTCTTAGGCGTTCCATATGAAATCGCATGGAGCATGGTTATTCTTAACGGTTTTTTATACAATCTACACACTCTGCTTGGTGACCCGGTGGTTCCAGGTTGGATTACACCGGCACTTCCCTTGATTACTGCATTTTTGACCCAATCTCAACAAGGGCCTGAGCGAATCAAAACATTGATTGCACTTCAAATTGTAGTTGGACTTATATTCTTAAGTATGGGTCTGAGTGGAATGGCAGGAAAGATCATTGGATTGATTCCAAATGCGATTAAAGCTGGTATCTTATTGGGTGCTGGATTTTCTGCGATAATGGGTGAATTCCAAACAGGAGGAAGATTTGGATTATACCCTATCACTGTTGGTATTGGCTCTTTGATTGCTTATTTCTTGCTCTTTTCCTTGCTATTCCGACGAACGAAGGAAAAAAGTAAGTTTTGGCACACAATTGGAAACTTTGGGATGTTACCAGCGATCATCATCGCTGTTATCATTGGACCTTTATCTGGAGAATTACCAGCACCAAACTTTGTGCTTGGATCTATCATCAAGATTCCGGATATCGGAACGATTTTCCAAACTTTGAGTCCATTTGGAATTGGATTCCCTTCCATCCAAACCTTTATCTCTGTGATTCCAACAGCAATTGCTGTTTACATCATTGCATTCGGTGATTTCGTTTCGAGTGAACAGTTGATTCGTGAGGCAGATGAAATTCGTACCGATGAGAAGATTGACTTCAATTCAAACCGTTCAAATGTCATCAGTGCATTACGTAACTTAGTGGAAGGATTCTTCTGTCCTTATGTTGTATTAAGCGGCCCATTGTGGGCAGCTGTTACCGCAGCCATTTCTGAACGCTACAAAGAAGGCCGTGAATCTATGGATTCCATCTACAGTGGAGTCGGTACCTTCCGTTGGATGACATTTATCTGTGTCGCATTGGTTCCTGTTGCATCTTTTGTACAGCCAATCCTCCCGGCTGCATTGTCACTTACATTAATTGTTCAAGGTTATGTATGTTGTAAGATTGGCCTTAGTATGATCGGCACTGATATGGAACGTGGTATCGCAGGAGTTATGGCTGCTATCCTTGCCATCAAGGGTGCTAGCTGGGGACTTTGCATTGGTATCATTGTTTACATCTTAGTCAATGGAAACTTCAAGACCCCTGTTCTTGAAGAAAATTCACCAGACGCAATCGAAGAAACAGACTAGATAATCTTCATTTTCAAATTCAAGATAAGGTAGAATCGCCAAGGTTATAATCAATTCATGACCTTGACGATTTTTCCTTTTATGGTCCCAAGTCTTAATCGATGAGCTAAAAAGCTCTACCATCCGAAACTTTCACTATCTTTCCTCGAATACGTCCCCAAGATCCCCATCTCTTTTCGATACTTCGCCACCGTTCTTCTCGAGATCTTCATCTCTTTTTCCAACAACAACTGAGATATCTTAAGATCACTATATGGCTTTTTGGGATCTTCCGACTGGATCAACTTCCAAATTGCCTCCTTGATATCATCTGCTGTATTCCACTGATTCCCGAACGAATAGGAAGATGTAAATAAGTCCTTGATCGAGACGGTTCCAAATGGGGATTGAATATATTTCCCTTTGGAAGCACGGCTGACAGTAGAGACATGCATCTGTGTCTCATCTGCAACATCCTGCATGCACATGGGTTTTAACTTTCCGCCCTTAGTAAAGTATTCTTTTTGCTTCTTAAAAACAGCCCATACAATCTTTGTAATAGTCTGTCTTCTCTGTTCGATACTTGCGATGATAAAGCGGCTTCTCTCATACTTTTTCTGAAAATATTCTTTCAATTCCGGATCTTCGATTTCCTTCATCATCTTTAGATAATAGTCATTCAAAGAATAATTTCCTATCCAGTTATCGTTAAGTTCAATCTTCCACTCATCTCCATTTCTCTGGATGATGATATCAGGAACAATGTACTCTGCCTTTTCATATGAATATCCACTAAAAGGTCTTGGATTGAGTTGCTGGATCTGTTGAATATACTTTCTTGCCTGCACCGTTGAAAGACCCAAAGTTCTTGTGATCGAAGCAATATGCCCCGTCGCCACATCGCTTAAATGTTCTAGGATAATTTTCTCAAGATCATCATCTAACAATCCTTTTCGTTCCAACTGCAGCATCAAACATTCTTCTAGGTTTCTTGCAAAAACACCAGCTGGCTCTAGATTGATCAATGCATCATGACACGCTTTGATCTCTTCTAAAGGAACACCAAGATTATCACTGATTTCTTCTAAAGAAACATGCAATAACCCTGAATCTTCAAGACAGTCTATCAGATATGTCATAATATCCAGTTCCTTTCTTGTAAATTGTACAAGATGCAATTGCTCCATAAAAAATGTTTTTTTGTCTCTGGGAGATTCGTCTTTGATCTCTGGTCTCTCAGTCTCTCGGTAGCCGCCTGCATTTCCACTTAACATCTGTGGACTTTCACTTTGTGGTTTATACTCTAGCAATGGGTTTTCTGCAAATTCATTTTGCAAAAATTCATCCAACTCATAATTATCCAACGACAATATATTCAATGATTGTAATTGAAATTGATTCAGTTGTTGTGATAACCCCTGTTGGAGTTCCAACCCATATGCCATCTACATTTCCTCCAATTCTCTATAATGTATCTTTCCAGAATGATTCAACGGGATACTGTCGATCTGCCTCACTTGAAGCACTCCATCATTCATCTTTATTTTTTTACTAATAAAGTCAACGATTTCTTCTGAACAAAGACCAGCTCCTTTTTCCACAAAGATATCTAATCGATCATCCACACCAGTACAAGCAAAACAAACATCCTTATATCTTCCTTTTAAAATCTGCTCAATTTCATCAAGATTGACCCTGCTGCCAAGGATCTTTAAAAATCGTTTTTTCCGCCCGGTTATATAGTAAAATCCATCGTCATCTTTTCTTGCCAGATCCCCTGTGTATAGAACGCCATGACGCTCATCTTTTTTTGCCAGATCCTCCTTACACTTTGCATAACCTAAAGTTACATTTTTCCCTTCATAAACAAGTTCACCATCCACAATAGAGAATGCTCCACCTGGAATCGGTATTCCAATGCTTCCTGCTTTTTCCAGAACACATTCTGGCGGAAGCCAGGACATTCTAGCCGTAGCTTCTGTCTGACCATACATAATCACGAATTTAACGCCTGCTTTTTTCGCATATAACGCAAATTCCTTTTGCAAAGCCCTCGAAAGTTTTCCTCCAGCCTGTGTCATTGTTCTAAGAGACGGTAAATCCATATGAAAAAATTGAATTCGCTTTAACATCTCATAAGTAAACGGAACTCCTCCGAAGGAAGTTGCCTCTTCTGCCTTAAAATACTCCCAAAATTCATGTTCAAACATGGTATGTTCGGTTAATAAGATCGTTGCCCCACAAAGAGTATGACTATTTATAATCGACAAGCCATAAGTGTAATTCATAGGAAGTGTCGAGATTGGACGCTCTTTTTCATTTAACTCTAAGTATTCCACGATGGATTCTGCATTGGACTGAATATTTTCATAGCTTTGACGGACTAATTTGGGACTTCCAGTACTTCCTGACGTCGTCAGTAAAAGAGCTAAATCCTCATTTAACTTCGTCTCCGTTTCCTTTGAAATATCGTACAGGTTATATCCATATGCCTCATATACCAATTGTGTCCTTTCATCTGGAGAATACCCCTGATGTCCTTTTGGTGCAAACACATAGTCTGGTTCATAATGGCAGATTAAATCTTTTAACATATTATAATCCATTTTGCAATCTAACAAAAGAGGGACCACTCGATTTCGAAGACATGCTATGTATCCAAGAACAGAACCTGCGGTATTTTGACATAGAAGAAACACCAGCGTTCTTTTCTCCATATGTGTTCCCATCTCCTTGCAAAAGCAATCCAACTCTCCATATGTCACTGATCCTTCCTTCTCTGATCTTAAATAGATCCGATCCTTATCTAATACTTGTTCTTCAAAAAAATACATTTAGTTTTCCCTTCTTTCTACTGTACAAATCACGCGTGACAGATGCTCTATCACATTTATTCCATCCCACATATAGTCTAAAGAAAGTGCTTGTCCCAATGGAACGATACGGTCTCCACCTTTAGCTCCAAATTCTACAATCCTATCTTGCAATTCCTTTGGCGAAACACCAGCATACTCTATAGTTTGAATCTTTCGATTTAAGCTTGGCATCAATTCCTCTAGATTTTGAATGATACATTGATAAAAGCAACCAAATCTCCCATCATACTGTTCTGGATTTCTAGGACATTCTTGCAAATCTGCCACATAGATTCGATTATCATAAAAACGAACCTTCTCTATTTGATCGGTTTCCATGATGCTTAGACAGACTTCTTCATATTTACGACTAACTTTCCATGGACTTAATTCATATCGTTTTGCGGTTTCCATACATTGCTCCCACCACGTTTCAAAACACTTTCTGTCTTCCCCTTTCCAAACGATCAACCTTGGACTAGAGCATGCATTTTGATCCATAGCAAAGGTATCATTATAAAACTGATAAGAAAGCTGCTGAAGCTCTTCTTCTGATCGTTGTTTCATCCATTCTGTGTCAATAACTGCAATGGAATATCGGTCTGCAAATTCAAGTTCTGTCACACCAGGCCTCACTGGAATCTTGCGAAGTTCTTCAATGGCTTTATCTCCACCCCAAATAATCCTTCCATCACAAAGATTTGTATAGGTTTCAATACAGCCATCTCCTCGTTCACAAGTAAACAGTAACGTATTTTCATAAATATCCTGATACCTTTTCTGCTGCATTACCTGCTCGATCATCTGGCACAATGGAAGACTATCTTCCATGACTCGACTCGAAATCCGAATGACATTTCCATTTCCAGCCAACATACCAAACACCATGCTATACGCAAACAGCGTTGGTATATTTGACGGTGCAATGTGAAATATCATTCCCCATCCAAGTCTGCTTTCTCTATCATTCAGTGCTTCTTTCCATGACTCTAAATGTTTTCTTCGACACCAGAATGCAAAAGCCGCGCAGTCTTCTCGATTTCTTGTCATGGGATTGCTGCGAATTTCTTTGGATAAATCCTCCAAAAAGCATAACACACTTTCTTCTAAAAGGGTTCTCCCAACGATTTCAGATCCTTTCCAGCCTCCTGCTAATCTAATGATTGTTTCATCCTTCATATGTATCGCTGCACCCCCTGACCTCTGCGTGCTGCATTCTTCCAGTCACTTTAAAATATTTTCCCTTTTTCCCACAGGGACAATCATCGATTCCAAGTAAGATTCCCTGATCTTCTGTTAAGATCGAATGCCCTGGATATGATCTAGCCATCGGTGACAATACCTGGATCGTTCCTTCCGTTCCAATTTCACAAACCGAAAAATCCTGCATGTTTCGAATCAAAATATCTGAATATGTGCTTGCATGGAGATGACCATATTCACATTCTAAGTAAATACATCCCGTCTGCTCTGCCATTCCATAATAGTCATATACCTGTTTGATCTCACTGACTTCCTGAATACCTTTTTTAAAATCCTCCATTGATACCGCTTGTGCCTGCAACTTCTTCCAACCGCCTCCATGGATCATGATCCCATTGGGAATCGAAAGTTTTTTTTCACTTTCTTTTAACGCACCATAAAAATACTTCCAGATCATATAGGTAAAGCCAAAGACTAAAATGGGACCATTCTTATATTTTTCTAAAAATGCTTCGATTCCTTTGACATCTAGATTCATATCCTTGTTAAAGGCATACTGGTGTCTGGAAGATACAATGGAAAATCCTAAGATTCCAGCTCCTCTTGCAGAAAACATATTCCGATCTTGCAGCACCTCTGGAGAGTCTGCGATCAGCATTGGAATTCGCCTCTTTCCAATCACTTCTTCCATAATTCGGACTAACGTTTTTTGTTGGTTCGCTGCTGTTTCCTCATCTAAATAGATTTCCGACACCTTCTTACCTGTTGTTCCTGAAGATGTAATTACCTTAAAAACATCCTCTTCCTCCACACTTCGAAGTTTCATATCCTTAAATGCAGATACTGGCATCATAGGGATTTGACTCATCGATGAAAATGCCTCTGGAACCTGAAGGGCGCTTAACAACTTTGCATAGGCTGGACAATGTTCTTTATGGTATGCAGTCAATTCTGTAAAATAGTTATAAAACCACACCTCTTTTTCTTTTTGTGAAACACCAAATGGTGCCTGTTTTAATAGCTCTTCATATTCCACATTTTCACCTCTTTTCTTTTTTTAAGATATAATCTGTTCCGTGTCCGGGATAAATATGAATTCCATCTTCTAACGCCTCGATCCAAGGCTTTGCATAAGTTTCATATGCCTCTTCATTTCCTCCTGGCAATCTGGTTATGTCTTCTTCCCCCATAATCAAATAATCTCCTGAAAATAAAATCGTTTCATCCATTCTTATACAACAGCTTCCCATGGTATGTCCTGGTACAAGTTCCATTTGAATCATATGCCCTTTCCAATGAAACTCATATTCTTGATCAAACGTAAGATTTGCAGGATTACATAAAATCGATGAATAAACATACTTTTTGTCACCTCCATACCTGAAGTGTAAATAAGTACCCATCATACCACTCATATTTTTGATCCGGTTCCCAAGATTCTCACTACATACAGCGGTTGCGATGACCAATGCTTCCGGGTATCCTCTACGCACCCCATTTAATCCTTGTATATGGTCACAATGTTCATGAGTCAATAAAATATAATCTATGTTCCATTGATGTTCTCTTATGATTTTTAGGATTCGTTCATGGTCATTTGGATCAATGATCAGAACACTTCCATTTTCTTCTAGCAGATAACAATTACTCTGTGTCAAACGATCTTCTAAGACAAATAGTCTAGGCATCCTCTTTCTCAATTTCAACCCCATACTTTTTTAAAATTTCTTTTCCTTTTTCGTAAGAACTAAAGGCTAACATATCTGGTGTATCTAGCATAATATCAAACTTCTCCTCCAGTTCTCCTACCAAATTCATATGTCCCATAGAGTCCCATTCCGGAACTCCTCGATAACGAAGTTCCTTTAATTCTTCTCCTTCTTTTTTTAAAATTACTTGAAATACTTTGTTGTATTTTTCTAAGTTTGTCATTTTCATTCTCCTTTTTCTTTTACCTGAAATAAATGTTTCATCATCATTTGTTTTGCTTTCATTTCGGTGATAATCTCACCATTTTGATTGGTGCATACTCCATGGAATGTTCCAATATAAAATACACGTTCCTCCTGATAGGAATGAAATGTGATCTTTGCTGTAATGTTATCTCCAAGGTACACTGGTTTTTGAAATTGGCTAGATTCCTCCATCAAGATCGTTCCATCTCCAGGAAGCTTCATTCCCATAACAGACGAAAGAAGACTTGATGAAAACATCCCATGAGCAACTGGTTTTTGAAACCACTGTCTAGACGCAAATTCTGTATCCATATGCATCTTATTATAGTCACCTGTTAAACTTGCAAATGCTTCTACCACCTCTTTGGTCACTTTCTTTTCCATGGCTGCTTCATCTCCAACGGTAAGAGCCTTTCGTTCCTGCTTTCCTCTGGATCTTTGATCCTTTTTAATCTGTTCCACTGCCTTTTGAAAATCTATAGGACTTTCTAGTAATAAGATTTTCTTTCGCACTAACAATTCTTGCGTGGCTATACATCTTCTAGAACACCCGCAAATGACCAACCAATAATCACATACTTGATCTGAACTTCCACAAACCCAAGTCACATCTGGAAACTTTCCTTTGAGTGCAGTTAATTCTCGTCCACGATCATATCTTGGATTACAGCCACCACAAAACTTGACCCCAATTTCCATAATAAGCTCCTTATCTTCCGTGACTTAGGATCTTCTTTGCCATATCGATCAAATCTTGACTCACCTCATTGACTAAGACAACATCCTTGATCTCTGGAATCCGACTTTTCATTGCTTCTGCAATTAATTCTTCTGTCGTTAGTGTAGCAGATGGACATCCAGAACATTGTCCTAGCAATCTGACTTTTAAGACTCCATCTGTAACATCTACAACTTCTACATTTCCTTCATGAGATAATAATTGTGGTCTTACGTCCTCTTCTAATACCTTTTCTATTTCATGTAACATTTCTGTTTCCTCCTACTATAATTCTTTTCATTTTATTTATTATAGCAAAACTTATGCCATCCTCATTTCGTGTGGATTCAGATACCTTTTAAATTCTATCCTTCTTTCTTGTTGCATTTTTGCAACAAATATTTTCTTGTTGCATTTTTGAATCGTAGATTTGTTGCATTTCTGCATTTATTGCATTCATTTTTCAGAATCTTATCATTTTTTAAGTTGGCACGGCTTTTGCTTTTTAGTCAATCATAATTTCAGTACGCTATATGTACTTGGAACATTTGAACTATTCATGATTCAAGAAAGGAAGGATACAATTATGGCTTTAATGACAGGAAATGAATATGTGGAAAGTATGAGGAAGTTAAATCTTCAAGTTTATATGTTTGGAGAGAAAATCGAAAACCCAGTCGATGACCCAATCTTACGTCCATCATTAAATTCAGTCAAAGCAACTTATGACTTAGCAGGAAATCCAGAATACGAAGAGTTAATGACAACAAAATCTCCATATACAGGAGAAATCGTAAACCGTTTTACTCACATTCATGAAAGCACTGCCGACTTAGTAAAGAAAGTTAAGATGCAACGTTTATGCGGACAAAAGACAGCTGCTTGTTTCCAAAGATGTGTAGGAATGGATGCATTTAACGCAGTTTATAGTACGACGTTTGAAACAGATGAAGCTCACGGAACGAACTACCACGAAAACTTCTTAAGCTTCTTAAAGTATGTACAAGAAAAGGATTTAACAGTCGATGGAGCCATGACAGATCCAAAGGGAGATCGTTCTTTAGCACCTCATGCACAAGCTGATCCAGATCTGTATCTTCATGTAGTCGAAAGACGTCCAGATGGAATCGTTGTTCGCGGAGCAAAAGCTCATCAAACTGGTATCATCAACTCCCACGAAGTGATCGTAATGCCTACCATCGCCATGGGGGAAGATGACAAAGATTATGCGGTTTCATTTGCAGTACCAACTGACTCTGAAGGAATCTTCATGATCGTTGGACGTCAATCTTGTGACACAAGAAAACTAGAAGGAAGCCAAATCGACGTTGGTAACTCTCAATTTGGTGGAATGGAAGCTTTGGTCGTATTTGATAACGTATTCGTACCAAATGATAGAATCTTCTTAAATGGAGAATATGAATTTGCTGGAGTATTAGTAGAACGTTTTGCCGGATACCACAGACAATCTTACGGTGGATGTAAAGTAGGTGTTGGTGACGTCTTGATTGGTGCTACTGCTGTTGCTGCAGAATACAACGGAGCTCAAAGAGCCTCTCATGTCAAAGACAAATTAATCGAAATGACTCACTTAAATGAAACTTTATACTGCTGTGGTATTGCCTGTTCAGCAGAAGGTACAAAGACAAAATCAGGAAACTACATGATCGACTTACTATTGGCAAATGTATGCAAGCAAAATGTCACTCGTTTCCCTTATGAAATCGCTCGTCTTGCAGAAGATATTGCTGGTGGATTAATGGTAACTGCACCATCTGAAAAGGACTTAAAAAATCCTAAATTAGGAGGATACATAGACAAATACCTTCGTGGCGTGGAGGATGTTTCTACTGAAAATCGTCTACGTATCTTACGTTTGATCGAAAACTTAACCCTTGGAAGTGCTGCTGTTGGATATCGTACAGAGTCTATGCACGGAGCCGGATCACCTCAGGCACAAAGAATCATGATTGCTCGTCAAGGTAACCTTCCTATGAAGAAAAAACTTGCTAAGACAATTGCAAAAATCGAAGAATAAGATTCTTTAGGAGGAAACGATGGACTGGAAAAAGATTTATGAAGAAAGATCAACTTCAGCTGAAGTTGCTTTAAAAAATATTCCTGATGGCGGACGTGTCGTAACGGGACACGCTGCAGGGGAACCTTCTTATCTTCTTACCGTAATGGCGGAAAATAAAGAATGGTTTCACAACGTAGAGATCTGCCATATGGTTTCACTTGGAAAAAGTGAATATGCACAGGAAGGAATGGAAAAACATTTCCGTCACAATGCTCTGTTTATTGGTGCAAATACCAAAAAGACAGTTGCTGAGGGACGTGGAGATTATACTCCTTGTTTCTTCCATGAAATCCCAAGATTGTTTGAAGAAGAACTTCCAGTAGATGTGGCACTGATTTCTGTCACACCTCCAGATGAAAACGGAAGAGTCAGTCTTGGCGTTTCTATAGACTATACAAAAGGCGCTGCCCAAAATGCTAAAATCGTTATAGCTCAAGTAAACGACCAAATGCCTTTTACTTATGGTGACAGTTTAATGGACGTTTCTGAAATCGACTACTTTGTAGAACATTCAACACCTCTTCCAGAATTAAAGCCAGCAGTGCTATCTGATGTGGAAAAAGCCATCGGAGCTAACTGTGCATCTTTGATCCAGGATGGAGACACACTTCAATTAGGAATCGGAGCAATCCCAGATGCGGTACTTCTTTGCCTAAAAGACAAAAAGGATCTTGGAATTCACTCTGAGATGTTTTCAGATGGTGTGGTTGAATTAGCAGAAGCCGGAGTTATTACAAACGCAAAAAAAGAGCTACTTCCTGGAAAAATGGTAGCAAACTTTCTTATGGGAACAAAACGTCTTTATGATTTTGTAGATCACAATGAAAATGTTGCTATGTACCCTGCGGACTTTACCAATGACCCAGTAATCGTTGCAAAAAATGACCATATTATCTGTATCAATTCTAGCGTTCAAGTTGATTTAATGGGACAGGCTTGTTCAGAATCCGTTGGATTGACTCAGATCAGTGGAGTTGGTGGACAAGTAGACTTCGTTCGAGGTGCTTCTATGGCAAAACACGGCATATCGATCCTTGCTATGCCTTCTACTGCAAGAAAAGGAACAATCTCAAAGATTGTTCCGCTACTAGATGAAGGAGCTGCTGTGACAACTTCAAGAAATGATGTTGACTACGTAGTCACAGAATATGGTATCGCTCACTTGAAGGGAAAAACACTTCGAGCAAGAGCAAAAGCATTGATTGAGATTGCACATCCTGACTTTAGAGATGATTTGATCAAAGTTTATGAAGAACGATTTCACTCATTAACACCACTATAATTGCTTTTATAATCAACAAACGGGAGTATCACATAGTTTTTGTAAACCTCCAAACTGATGTAAGATAAGATTAGTCAGTTTGGAGGTTTTATTTATGGCAGGGGAGAATGACAGCCCACAAAAAGCAGCAATGAGGGAAATGATATGGTATAAAAAAAGTTGACACCCCATTCTCAAGGATTTGATATATAATCAAGAGGATAAGGAGTGAACAAAAATGACAGGAAACAGACAATATGACCAAGAATACAAAGTACAGGCAGTTAAGCTTGCAAAAGAAATCGGACAAGCAAAGGCTGCCGAAGAACTGGGAATCCCCAAAAACACCATGTATGGCTGGGTAAGAGCCAACCGGCTTGGCAATCTTGATTTGGGAGTCGGCTCACAGACCCCTAAAAGTGCCATGTCTCTTAACGAGGAACTGATTCGGCTTCGCCAACAGGTTAAGGAACAGGACAAAGAGATACGTCGTTTAAAGAAAGAAAACGACTTTCTTGAGGAAGCCAGTGCTTTTTTCGCTGCGAGCCGTCTGAAGTCAGCAAAAACGAAAGAATGAAGTTTATTGCATTAAAAACGAAAGACGGCCAATTAAAGGGCAGTATCGCCTTTTACTGCAGAATCCTGCATGTCAGCAGACAGGGATTTTACCGATACCTTGCACTCAAAGACCGTCCCTGGAAATATCAGCCCCTAGCAGATGCCATGATGCAGATACTTGCGGAAGATGAATGCAATGATACCTACGGACGGGTTCGCATGTATCAGGCATTGACCCTGAAACAGCCAGAAAATGTAGACATCCCCAGCGAACGTACCGTTTACCGCATTATGGAAGAAATCAGGATCAGCCACCATCCCAGACGCAAGCCAAATGGGATTACAAAAGCAGACCGGGAAGCCAGTATACCAGCCAGATATACCGGGATGCGGTTTGCAAATATGAAATAGAGCAGAGTATGAATAGAGCAGGAGGGAGATGTCACGACAATGCCCGCTGTGAGAGCATGTGGGCCAGAATGAAAACCGGGCTGCTGTATGGCCGTTATGATACAGAAAAAATGAGTACCGAGGAACTCAAGACAGTCATCTGGAGATATTTCATCAGCTACTGGAATAATCGGAGGATTTGTTCCGCTAATGGAGGACTCCCTCCTATGATCAAACGACAGCAATACTATAATGCCCGGAAAGAAGCTGCATAAGATATAAAATCCTTGTGAAAAATGTGTCAACTAAACTTAACAAAATCAGCCATTGCCACCAAAGATGAACAAACCGGACAATGTCTCCGTTACAGTCTTGGAAGCTATCCAACGAAAGCGGGAGCCTTAAATGTCTTGGATTATATTGCTGGCAAAAAAGAAAGTCCTTTTTATACTGGTACGTTTGAAGATGTCTTTGTAGAATGGCTGTCCAAAAGGCAGCTTACGGATCAGCATGCCATCCATCAAGTTTTAATGGCATATCACTATTGTTTTCCAATCCATCCAAAGGCCTTTGTTTTTATTACAAAAAGGGATTTAATCTCCTGTATAAGAGGATATGTGATGGAATATGACCCTTTAGATATCAAGAAAGAACACGGAAAGAAAAAGTACGCTTCCATTTCAGTAAGCCAAAGAATCAAAAACCTGTTAAACGCCTTATACGATTATGCTTACGAACAAGGATACATAACTTTCAATTTATCCAGAAGTTTTTCCATCTCAGAGATACAGAACAAAAGGACAGGGAAAACAAAGAGGGCATACACTGCCATTCGTGATGAGGATCTTTCCATCCTTTGGGAGTCTCAAGGAAACCCTTATGTACGTATGACGCTCATTTGCATTTATTGCTGCATCAATCCGAAGCATTTCTGTGCTTCAAAAATGGATGACCAATTTTTGATCGCAGACTTAGGAATCCACACTTATCTATATGCAATCCATCCAAAGGTCTGTCCACTGTTCATCGACCTTAATATCCCAACTTATGATGTCTTTCGCAAACGATTTGAAGAAATCATAAAACATCTGAACATGAATTATGCTATGGGAGATATCTCTGAAACATCAAAGCAGAAAATAAAGGCAGCAAATCTTCATAGCTCCCTTTTAATCAAAGACCCTCATTGGCTGGACCCAACGCTCTGTCAGATGAAAAAAGAGGAATTACAAACAATGATAAAGAAATTACGCTGAGGAGGAATTTTACAATGAAAC
>OAVG01000392.1_pt1 | contig 24227 bp, 23 predicted proteins | sample 1495271 | NCBI WGS metagenome assembly OAVG01 (sample SAMEA2580077, study PRJEB22360) | human gut metagenome | biome: human gut; feature: human-associated habitat; material: faeces | place: Denmark | collected 2008/2010 | reverse complement strand
GTTTACCGTGTTAAAAATGATACGCAATATTGTTGCCTTAAATAGGGATATTAAAGTGTGGAATTTATCATTGGGCTCCAAACTTGAAATCAAGCCTAATTTTATTTCCCCAGAAGCGGCAGAACTAGACCGTATACAAAGTGAGTATGATGTTATTTTTGTTGTTGCGGGAACAAATAGATCAGATGGTGAAACAAAAAAAGATATGAGAATTGGATCGCCAGCAGATTCGCTTAATTCTCTGGTAGTCAATGCTGTAGATTTTAGAGGAAAATCAGCATCTTATACTAGGGTTGGTCCTGTATTATCCTTTTTCCATAAGCCTGATATCAGCTATTATGGCGGAGATGGTTCCAGCTATATGGATAAAATGGTTGTATGTCGTGATGATATGGGGGCGGCATATGTAAGCGGAACTTCATTTGCAGCACCGTGGATTTCAAGAAAACTGGCATATTTAATTCATATTATGGGATTGAGTAGAGAAGTTGCAAAAGCATTATTGATTGATGCTGCTGCGGGATGGAATAGGAAAGATGATATTTCCCATAGCATTGGTTATGGTGTTGTTCCAAAACATATTAGTGATATTATAAAATCTTCAGATGATGAGATACGTTTTATTTTGACTGGTGCATCAGAGGAATATGAGACATATACATATAATCTGCCAGTACCAGTTGTAGATAATGCACATCCATTTTATGCAAGAGCAACGTTAGTATATTTTCCACAGTGTGATCGTAATCAGGGGGTTGATTATACAAGCACTGAAATGGATATACACTTTGGTAGGGTTGTTGTTGAAAACAGAAAAGCTAAAATAAAACCAATAGATAATAACCAGCAATCGGAAGATAAGCTGATTACCCTTTATGAAGAAGATGCAAGAAGAATGTATCGAAAATGGGATAATATTAAACATATCAGTGAAGAAATTAAAGAAAGAAGAATACCAAGGAAAGCATATGATTCTGGTCTTTGGGGACTTAAGATAAATACCAAAGAACGTTTGCGGAGAAAAAAAGGACCTCTTCAATTTGGTGTAGTTGTAACATTAAAAGAAATGAATGGAGTAAATCGTATTGATGACTTTATCAAGATGTGTATGACACGTGGCTGGCTGGTTAATCAGTTGGATATGGAGAATCAGTTGGATGTATATGCAAAGGCAGAAGAAGAAATAGATTTCGAGATTTAATCTTAATGTGGGAGGAGATAGATGAACTTATTATTTAATCTTTTGCTTACTATAAATGCAACCTCATGGATGCTCGTAGTGTATGGAATTAAAGAAGGTGCGACAATTTGGAACATACCCCCATATCTCTTTGGGGTGGGACTTTTATGTGTTCCAATTATTTTATCTTTTATTTCTATTGGAATTTCATTATATTTAGGCACAGATTCTCTGGGAGGCTGTCGAGAACTTAGCTTGGCAGATAATGAATTTTTGCCAATATATTTAGGCTATTTTTTTGTATCATTAAGTGTTTCGGATAATACAACGATGATATATTTATATCTACTCGTGTTCGTATTCACATTTTTGTCACAGACACAGTATTTTAACCCGATTTTCCTGCTGTTCGGATACCATTACTACCATATTCTGACAGAGCACGGTACAAGAGTTTTTGTAATTATAAGAGGAAGAGTGATACGAAATAAGAATAATGTGTCATTTGATAATTTGAAGAGAATTAGTGACACAACTTACATTCAGAGAAAGGAAAAGAGCTAAATGAATATTATTTATGTGAAACTTCGTATGAGAGAACACTCAAATAAATATAGAAAGATGTTATCGACAGAAGAAATAGTGTATCCATCATTGTCAGAATTAGTTGAGTCATCTTTTGATTATGCTGCAGGGGCAACTTTGGAAAATGGGGAATGGTTTAAAATTGTGAACGCTTCGCAGCAGCCGTATGCTATTGATCTTATGGCACAAAATTTTGATACATTAGATTTTGTTTCATTACTCCGAGCTGATTTCCCCAAAATTGATTTTTTGTTTGTTAAAAATGAAAATACAGTATTTTTTCAGAATGTAAACAAATCCAAACTTGTGTCTAAAAAAAGGATCGGAAGTTTTGGAGAGGCATTTAAATATGAAAACAATAGCGAAGAGATTATTATTAACGAATATCCAGATGCAGTGTATTGTGGTGAAAATGATACATTATATTTTAGAAAATTAGAAACAATTACTGGTATCTTCAAGGGGATTGTTAATTTGTATAGAGAGGCTACTGACAATGAAACCGAGCAGTTTTTACAGAGTAATTTCATAATATTAAAGAACGACTATGGTACATCGAATGTCAAGACTGCGAATCGTAAAAGGATTGCTTTAGCATTAAAAACTCTTTCAGAATTAAATTCTGAAGAAAAGTCTAATATTTTTTCATATATTGGAGAGTATTGTCCCGATTTGAAAACGGAAGACAATGCATTTTCAGTAAGCAGTGAAGATGAACTAAAAATGGTACTGTTTGGCATTGAACAAAGATTTTATACGACTCTTATAGGTGGAGAGAAACGAATTGCAAACTCTGTAATTTCAATGAATTAGAAATTATAAAATCAAGTTTGAAGATAGAAGAATAGGTATACAAATTTGAAGCTATTGTTGTCATCTTATTGATTTGGAAATTTAGCAGAAAAATATAATTCAATAAGAATGATAATTTAAACGCAGAATGTAAGAGCTTAAATAAAACATATGTATTCTATCATCCCATTGCCTGATGGAAATGGACGAGTGGGCAGGCTGATTCTTTTTAAAGAATGTTTAAAACATAATATTGTACCGTTTATTATCAGTGATGACCTAAAGATGTTTTATTACCGCGGTCTGAAGGAATGGAATCATGAAAAAGGCTTTTTGAACGATACTTGTCTAACGGCACAGGATCGGTATAAATCATATTTAGATTACTTTAGAATAGGATACTAAAAGATTAAAATTTCCAGATCCCGGAAATAAATTCGTATTTTCTTTACAATTTTGATAATTAATTATAATCTATTTACTTTTCTGCTACAATATAAGAAAAAGCGGAGGATAGGGCATGAATCAAATATTAGAACAGATGCAGCAGGAAAAGAAACTGGTCAGCTTATATCACTTTGTCGGAGGCAGGGAAAAGATCTTAGAAGGTTACATCCTTTACATAACGGAACAAGAACTTCTAGCGGCGAAGATTTCAGAAAGAGGAGAATACGACGGTTTTATTCTGGAACGACCGGATCATTTCTTCAGGGCACAGACAGACGGCAGCAGGGAGAGGCGGATTGGAACGCTGTATCTCCACAAGAAAAGAAGTCACGGGAGGATTATAAAGAAGGATCATCAGTCCTGTATGGAGGCACTTTTGAGATATGCCAAGGAACAGAGACTGCTCGTGAGTTTTTATATGGATGAAGACAGAAGATATTCCATCCTCGGATCCGTCCTGGATTTCAGCAAGAATTTTGTCAAAGTCCAAAAGATTGATACCGATGGTTTTGAAGACGGTTTTGTGTATCTGGATATTCAGAAAGTAATTTCCTGCCGATGTGATACGGCAAAAGAACAGGATATTTTGCTGCTGAATCATGTAAATTGCTAAATTTGATTTTTTTTGAATAGAACGGCTGATTTTGGGAACGCTTATGGAAAAGGAGTGTTTCGTATGAACAAAATCAACCGTTTTTTATTAATATATATGGTCGTGATCACAACCCTCTGCGGGTATATGTGTTATGTGGCGTTTTATCAGAAGGATACCAGCCAGGACAAGCTGGTCCATCAGGTGCAGTCCACAATCATCAAAGAACAGACGACAAAAGAGCAGGCAGAGACTTCTAAAAAGAAAAAGACAACCTACGGGCTCGCCCTGCACGACGGCAGTCTTGTGATCTTGAACAATCAGACAAAAGAAATTTTTGAATATACAGATTTAACAAAAAATGATCTGCCGGATGAAGTCCACCAGATGCTGAAAGAGAAAAAGAAATTTCATTCCGTGGAAGAAGTGTATCATTTCCTTGAGTCTTACAGCAGTTAGCACTATAATCTAAAGAGAAGATAAAATTCTGAACAAGATAGATTGAGGTGACCGGAATGAAGAGAGTTTTTTTGATCGTGCTGGACAGCTTCGGCATTGGGGAAGCGCCGGATGCGAAAGATTTCGGGGATGAGGCAAGCAACACGCTGCTGGCAGTGTCCAAAAGCCTGTACTTTGACCTGCCGAATCTGGAGAAACTGGGGTTATTTGCTGTTGACGGCGCAGAGATTGACGGTGACAGGCGGATAACTGCGCCGATTGGCAGCTACGGACGCATGACAGAACAGTCGAAGGGAAAAGATACTACCATCGGACATTGGGAGATTGCGGGGATCATATCTGAAAAACCGCTGCCGGTGTATCCGGAAGGATTTCCGGAAGAAGTCACTGCGCTTTTTGAACAGGAAACAGGTAGAAAGATCCTTTGCAACCGGCCGTATTCCGGTACGGAGGTTATAAGGGATTACGGAGATGAGCACGTGAAGACCGGAGCGCTCATTGTCTATACATCGGCGGACAGTGTATTCCAGATTGCGGCTCATGAAGATGTGGTGCCGCCGGAAGAATTATACAGGTACTGTAAGACTGCAAGAAAGATACTGACTGGAAAACACGGCGTGGGCAGGGTCATTGCGCGCCCATTTACAGGGGAGAGCGGCCATTATACCAGGACATCCAACCGGCATGATTTTTCTATAGAACCGCCAAAAGTGACTATGTTGGATCAGCTGAAAGAAAAGGGATTTGATGTGATCGGTATTGGAAAGATCCATGATATTTTTGCTGGAAAAGGGCTGACTGAGTTTTCGTTTACGAAAAACAATGAGGATGGCATTGAGCAGACGAAAGAATGGATGAAGAAGAGGTTTGAAGGATTATGCTTCGTGAATCTCGTAGACTTTGACATGCTGTACGGGCACCGAAACGATGTGGACGGATATGCCAAAGCTCTCAGCTATTTTGATAAACAGCTGCCAAAGCTTCTGGGGCTGATGAAGGAGGGGGATGTACTGATGATCACGGCAGACCACGGATGTGATCCGTCGACTCCTTCCACGGATCATTCCAGGGAATATACGCCGTTTCTCATGTATCAATATGGGCAGACAAAAGGTGTCAATTTAAAAACAAGAAAAACATTTGCAGATATCGGGAGCACTGTGTTAGACTATTTTGGTATAGAGTCAAAATTAGACGGAACCAGTGTTTTGGAGGATATAGATGAAATATGATGTAATCATCGTGGGAGGCGGGGCATCCGGCATGACGGCGGCTATCACAGCGGCGCGCAGAGGATGCTCCGTCCTTGTGCTGGAACGGATGGACAAGCCGGGGAAAAAGATCCTTGCCACAGGCAACGGACGGTGTAACCTGACAAACAGTTACTTGGACCAGGACTGTTACCGGGGAGAAAAAACGGGATTCCCATATTCTATGCTGGAGGTGTTCGGGGCGGCAGAGACCCTGGATTTTTTTCAGTCCATGGGGATGCTGACCACCAACTTGGGAGGATATTATTATCCTGCGTCCATGCAGGCTTCCACAGTCGTTGATACACTGACAGGAGAAATGAGACAGCTCGGCGTACATATGAAGACAGGGACGGAAGTCAAAAGGATTCAGAAGAAAAAGGATACATTTCATGTAACGTGTCGCACAGATAAGTATCAGGGCAGGAATGTCATCCTGGCAGCCGGGGGAACGGCCCAGGAAAAACTGGGGAGCAACGGCAGCGGATATGCTCTGGCAAAAGCTATGGGACATACTGTTACGGATATTTTTCCGGCTCTGGCGGCCCTGGAATCAGGGGAAAAGTTCTTTAAACATCTGGCTGGCGTCCGCAGTGTCTGCGCTCTTTCGGTTTATGTGAACGGCCAAAAGACCGCAGAACAAAAAGGAGAGGTCCAGTTTGCCAAATACGGAATATCCGGAATTCCGGTATTTCAAATCAGTCGGTATGCCATCGATGCTCTGAGGAAGAAGAAAAAGGTGGAGGTGATCTTAAACCTCATGCCGGAGCAGATTACATTGAAGGAATTAATGGACTATTTCAGAAAAGTCGGATATTACAAGACAGCGGAAGAATTTCTCCAGGGCTTCCTGAATAAAAAACTGGCATTTACGGTACTGAGTCGTTTAAAGATCCGGCCGGAGAGGAGTGCAGCAGACCTTACACAGAAAGAACTGAGGCAGATCCGCTCCATGATACAGAAGTTTCCGGTCCCGGTTTCGGGGTATAAAGGGTTCGATATGGCACAGGTGACGGCAGGCGGCGTCTCTGTCAGGGAAGTCATCGAGGGTACACTGGAATCCAAGATCCATCGGGGGCTGTACTTTGCCGGGGAATTGCTGGATGTAGACGGCACCTGTGGCGGATATAATCTTCAGTGGGCTTTTACATCAGGATATATTTCGGGAAATCAGATAGAGGCGGGGAATCAATGATCAGAATCAGTCAGATAAAACTTCCAGCGGAACATACGAAGGTCCAGCTGGAACAGAAAATAAAGAAAGCGGTACATCACGTACCGTTAAAAAGCTATCAGATCTTTAAGCGGTCTTTGGATGCCAGAAAAAAAGACCAGATCAGCTATGTATATACAATCGATGCAGAAATAGAGAGAGAATCCGAGTTTCTCAAAAGAAACAAAAATCCCAGGATAGCGAAGGCCGAAAGAAAAGAATACCGGTTACCCAGGTGCAGAAAGGAAATACCGGTCCGCCCTGTGGTGATCGGCATGGGTCCGGCCGGCCTTTTTGCCGCCCTGGTTCTGGCAAAAGCCGGGTTAAAACCGATTCTTCTGGAGCGAGGGAAACCAGTGGAAGAGAGAATGAAGGACGTAGAGGCTTTCTGGGAAAGCGGAAATCTCAACCCTGAGTCAAACGTACAGTTCGGAGAAGGAGGGGCCGGAACCTTTTCTGATGGAAAACTCAATACGGCAGTGAAGGACAAATACGGGCGGAACCGGTTTGTGCTGGAGACCTTTGTTAAATACGGGGCACCGGAAGAAATCTTATATGACGGAAAGCCGCATATCGGGACAGACCTGCTCTGTAAGGTTGTGGCAAATATGAGAAATGCCATACAGGAAGCAGGAGGAACGATTCGGTTTGAAAACAAGGTAACAGATTTAATAATAAAAGAAGGCAGAATGACTGCGCTTGTGATCAATGAAACAGAGACACTTCCCTGCGATACCGCAGTACTGGCGGTAGGACACAGTGCCAGAGATACCTTTGAAATGCTGTACGAAAATAAGCTGTATATGATGCCGAAATCTTTTGCTATCGGGGTAAGGGTGGAGCATCTGAGGCAGAAGATTGACGAATCCCAGTATGGAAAAGGGGCGGGGGACAAAAAACTGCCCACGGCTTCCTATAAACTTACTTACAGGGCTTCAGGCGGCAGGAGTGTCTATTCTTTCTGTATGTGCCCCGGAGGATTTGTAGTGAATGCGTCTTCAGAAAAAGGAAGGCTGACAGTCAACGGCATGAGCAATCACGACCGTATGGCGAGAAATTCAAACAGCGCGATCATTGCCAGTGTAACGCCGGAAGATTTTGGATCGGAACATCCGCTGGCTGGCATCGAATTCCAGAGAAAGTGGGAGGAGAAAGCTTACCGGGCTGGAAACGGAGCGATACCCGTTCAGACGTTTTCAGATTTTAAGGAAGATAAAAAGAGTGATAAATTCGGAAGAGTCCTTCCCAATACAAAAGGGAAAACAGCATTCGCAAATATAAGGGAATGTCTTCCGGATGAGATTTCAGAGGCAATCATCGAGGGAATGGATGCTTTTGAGAAAAAAATCAAAGGATTTTCTGATGGTGATACAGTCCTGAGCGGAATTGAGGCGAGAACCTCATCTCCTCTCCGGATGGAAAGGGATGAGTCATTTCAGGGCAGTATTCCCGGGATCTATCCATGCGGGGAAGGCGCAGGATATGCCGGAGGAATCACGTCTGCGGCTATGGACGGCATCAAAACGGCCGAACAATTAATCGAAAATATGGATAAAAAATACAACATATTGTGATGTTTAACATCTGGACACACAATATATATTGGTTTATAATAGAGGACAGAATAATTGAAAGGGTGAAGATAAATGAAAGTGATTAAGAGAAATGGCAGTAAAGTAGATTTTGATCCGTCTAAAATCGAACTTGCCATCTTAAAAGCTATGAGGTACGGAAGCGGGGTTGTAGATGAAAAATGTGCAAAGGATATTTCCTTTGAGATCCATGAGGAACATCAGGGAGACGAGGATATCAGCATTTACCGGATCGAAGACCAGGTATTTGAAAAGCTCATTCAAAAAGACCAGATTTTGACGGCGAAGGCCTATGAAGGATACCGTAAGGTCAGAGAGTTCCAGAGAGAGACGAATACCATTGACAATGAGGTATTCGGCATCGTGACCGGAGAAAACCAGGAAGCTTTGGATGAAAACTCTAATAAAGATCCGAATATCCTGGCAACACAGAGGGATCTGATCGCAGGGGAATTTTCCAGGGATTACTGCAGGAGGATGATGCTTCCGCCTAAAATTGTCCAGGCACATGATGACGGCATCATTCATTTTCACGATATGGACTACTATATCCAGCAGATGCATAACTGTGACTTGGTGGATTTAAAGGATATGTTTAAAAACGGAACGGTGATAAACGGTAAACTGATTGAAACTCCGAAGTCCCTCCAGACTGCTTGTACGGTTGCGACCCAGATTGTACAGCAGGTGGCAAACGGTCAGTATGGAGGCCAGACGATTTCGCTTTCCCATTTGGCACCCTTTGTAAGAGTGAGCTTAGATAAACATAAAGAAAAGGTGAAAAAGGAAGGGGAGATGATCGGAAAAGAGTATACGGAACGGGAAGTAGAACTGATCGCAGAAGACCGTCTTCACGATGAGATCGTTTCCGGCATCCAGACGATACAGTATCAGATCAATACCTTTTCAACTACCAATGGACAGGCTCCGTTTTTGTCTGTCTTCATGTACATCAGTGAAGAACCGGAATATGAAAAAGAGACGGCGATGCTGATCGAAGAAATGTTAAGGCAGCGGTATGAGGGAATGAAAAATCCGGTGGGAGCCTATGTGACACCGGCATTTCCAAAACTTTTGTATGTCTTGGATAAAAACAACGTACCGAAAGACAGCAGGTACCGCTATCTGACGGATCTGGCGGTCAAATGTGTGGCAAAACGCATGATGCCCGACTTTATTTCGGCAAAGATCATGAAGAAGAATTACAAAGGGGAAGTGTTCCCGTGTATGGGATGCCGAAGCTTTCTGGCTCCATGGAAAGATGAAGAAGGCAATTATAAATGGTACGGCAGATTTAATCAGGGAGTCGTGACTATTAACCTGGCCGATGTGGGATTGTCTGCGGAGCAGGATATGGAGAAATTCTGGAATATCCTCGACGAACGCCTGAGCCTGTGCCGGGAAGCGCTGATGCTGCGGCATGAGAGCCTGAAAGGTACCTTGTCAGATGTGAGTCCGATCCACTGGCAGTTCGGAGCCATCGCAAGGCTGAAGCCGGGCGAAACGATCGATAAGCTTTTGGAAGGCGGCTACTCTACACTTTCCCTTGGATACATCGGTTTGTACGAGTGTGTTCTTTCCCTCCTCGGAAAAAGTCATACGACGGAGGAAGGCGATGAACTGGCTGTCAGGATCATGGAGCGTCTCCGGGGAGCATGTGACCGGTGGAAGGCAGAGTCCGGACTTGGATTCAGCGTGTACGGAACTCCGGCAGAGTCTACGACTTATACGTTTGCAAGAAGCTTAAAGAAACGGTTTGGTGTTGTGGAAGGAATCACGGATAAAGATTACATTACAAATTCTTACCATGTAAACGTGACTGAACCGATCGATGCCTTTGAAAAACTTGGATTTGAAGCAAAGTTCCAGAGCATTTCTTCAGGCGGGGCGATCAGTTACGTGGAGGTAACGAACCTGAATCAGAATCCCGAAGCGCTGTCTGCTCTGATTGACTATATGTACGATACCATTCAGTATGCCGAGATCAATACAAAGTCAGACTACTGTCAGGAATGCGGATTTGACGGGGAAATCCTTCTTGATGAGAACTATGAGTGGTACTGTCCGAACTGCGGCAACAGAAGCCACAAGACTTTAAACGTATGCCGCAGGACCTGCGGATATCTGGGAGATAATTTCTGGAACAAGGGACGTACCCAGGAGATCGGAGAACGGTTTGTCCATCTGGATAACCAGGTGCAAGAGGTGAACTAAATGCGGTACGCACAGATCAGGAAGATCGATATTTCCAATGGAGTCGGCATCAGGACCTCTCTGTTTGTACAGGGGTGCACGAGGAAGTGTAAGGGTTGTTTTAACCCGGAAACATGGGATTTTGAGGGCGGCCTTAAATGGAATAAAGAAACGGAAGAAGAATTTTTAACACTGACAGCAGGAGAGCATATAGCCGGGGCAACGATTCTTGGAGGAGAGCCTATGGAGCCTGCAAACCGGCGTCCGGTCAGGGAATTGCTGATGAAGCTCAAAGAGCGTTGTCCGGAAAAAAATATCTGGATGTATTCTTCTTATCTGTTTGAAGAAATCATGGAGTTTGATCCGGAGGTGCTTCAAAATCTGGATGTTTTAGTGGACGGCCCTTTTGTGGAAGAAAAAAAGGATTTAAATTTAAGATTCCGGGGAAGCAGTAATCAAAGAGTCATTGACGTGAAAGCATCACTGGAAAGTGAAGATGTAATCCTTCTTGATGTTTAGTTAAAAACCCAGAAGAATTCTGATATAGTCAGATTCTTCTGGGTTTTTAACTAAATCAATTTTTCGTGTCGATTTTTCGGTGATAATACGTTGATTTTTTTTTAGAAAGAGGCTACAATAATCATAAACTGCGCTGACCGAGGCTCAGCGGGAATAGGACAGGACTTCAGCATTATGGAAAACAGAGAAAAACTAAAGGATAAGAAGCGGATCGTAGTTAAGGTAGGGACTTCTTCCCTGATACATCCGAAGACAGGACAGCTAAATTTATTCCGGCTTGAAAAGCTGGTCCGTGTCCTGACAGATATTCACAACAGCGGAAAAGATGTGATATTAGTATCGTCCGGAGCGATCGGGGTCGGCTATAAAGCACTGGGACTAAAGGAACGCCCGGAATCTCTTCCGATGAAGCAGGCCTGCTCTGCCGTGGGACAGGGACAGCTGATGATGATCTATCAAAAGCTGTTTGCTGAATACAATCAGGGCTCTGCCCAGATCCTCATCACAAAAGAGACGATGTTGAACGATATGCGCAGGTTCAATGCAAGAAATACATTTAACCAGCTGCTGAGTCTGGGCATCATTCCTATCGTAAATGAAAATGACACCGTCTCCACAGAAGAAATTGAGTTCGGAGACAATGACACTTTATCTGCCGTGGTCACTGCGGTAGTAGAAGGAGATCTTTTGATTCTTCTCACGGATATAGACGGATTATATACGGACGACCCGCATAAAAATAAAAGAGCAAGACTTATATCAGAAGTACCCGTGATTACCGAAGAGATCGAAAACATGGCAAAAGGAGCTGTGACCAAGGTGGGAACCGGGGGCATGGCCACAAAGATCGCAGCTGCAAATATTGTGACAGACTGCGGGGCCGATATGGTCATAGCAAACAGCAGAGATTTAAATGACCTGAACAGAATTATCGGGGGCAGGGAGATCGGAACGCTTTTCTTAGCCCATAAAAGAGAACATTTTAATTTTCGGAAATATCTTACGGAATGTCCGTATTTAAACTCATAATTTTGACTGGAAAGGAATAGTATGAACGAAGACAAGATCAGAAGAATCAATGAATTATATCATCTGGAAAAGTCCATCGGGCTTTCAGAGAAGGAAAAGAAGGAGCAGAAAAAGCTGAGAGAAGAATATATCCAGTCTGTCCGGGCAAATCTGCGCGGACAGCTGAATCATATCAGCATAAAGAATGAGGACGGAAGTGTGACTCCGCTGAAGCCAAAGGGAAAGCACTGAGATAAAGATAGAAGGGAGGTTGTTATGTTAGAACAATTAGGAAGACAGGCAAAAGAAGCGTCGGTCGTTCTGGCGCAGGCGCCCATGAATGACAAAAACGAGCTGCTCAGGGAAGCGGCAGACCAGCTTGTGACAAACCAGAATTACATTCTTTCGGAGAATGTAAAAGACGTGAAAGCAGCCATGGAGCGCGGGATGTCGGAGGCACTGGTGGACCGTCTGACTCTGACGGTTGACAGGATCGAAGGTATGGCAGAAGGACTCAGACAGGTGGCGGACTTGGAAGATCCCATCGGGGCAGTCACCGAGATGAAGCCCAATAAAAGCGGACTGCTGATCGGAAAGAAGGTCGTGCCTTTGGGCGTTGTGGGGATTATCTATGAATCCCGTCCCAATGTCACTGCGGATGCGTTTGCTCTTTGCTTTAAGACAGGAAACGCCTGCCTGCTCCGCGGCGGAAGCGACGCCATACATTCTAATCTTGCGATTACTAAAGTTCTCCAGGAATCATTAGCCAAGAAAAAGATGCCGGTATTCGGCATTCAGCTCCTGGAAGATACCAGCCGGAAAACTGCCACAAAGATGATGCAGATGAATGAATATATTGATGTCCTCATTCCAAGAGGCGGAGCCGGATTGATCCGGAGTGTCGTGAAAAACAGCACGGTTCCCGTGATCGAGACAGGAACCGGAAACTGCCATACTTATATCGATGAGTATGCAGATCCCCAAATGGCTGTCGATATCGTGGTCAATGCAAAAACTCAGAGGCTTGGAACCTGCAATACATGCGAGTCTCTGGTCATACATAAAGATGTTGTACAGACCCATCTTCCGGCTGTTGTAGAGGCATTGCTGAAAAAGGGAGTGCAGGTCAGAGGAGACGAGAGAGTCATGGCAGTCAGTGACCAGGTGATCCGGGCGACGGAAGAAGACTGGGGAACCGAATATCTGGATGCCGTTATCTCGGTAAAGGTCGTGGACAGCTTTGATGAGGCGGTAAAACATATCAACCGCTACAATACCAAACATTCCGAGGCGATCGTCACAGATTCTTATTCCCATGCCCAGGAGTTTCTGGAGAAGATCGATGCGGCTGCAGTCTACGTAAATGCTTCCACGAGATTTACCGATGGATTCGAGTTCGGCTTTGGAGCCGAGATCGGAATCAGCACCCAAAAGATCCATGCAAGGGGACCGATGGGACTCGATGCGCTGACGACTACCAAATTTATTATTTATGGCAATGGACAGATCAGGCATTAGATAAAACTTCAAAGAGGGAGTTCTCAGGATCGGGGACTCTTTTTAGATTGATAATTATTTCACATATAGAAAGCGCTATTGTTTCTTTTTCTGTGCAAAAAGATGAAAAAAGTAAAAGAATGAAAAGATTTTAGTGAGATGTGTGTTATTTTATGGGATTTCATTTGTGAAAAAAATGTCGAAAGTTGATTTTGCATGCTAAACAATTTATCATTAAAGATATGGAAATTAAAGAAAAGAGAAAGGAAGGCTTAAAAATGGCATTGTTTACATTTAGCGGCGGAGTTCATCCGGATGACGGGAAAGAATACGCAAAAAATTCTCCGATCACCGAATATCTGCCTAAAGGAGATGTTGTTTTACCTGTCGGCCAGCATATCGGGGCACCTGCGAAACCGATCGTACAAAAAGGTGATCAGGTACTGGCGGGACAGAAGATTGCAGAGGCAGGCGGTTTTGTGTCTGCCAATATTTACAGCTCTGTTTCGGGTACGGTGAAAGCAATCGAGCCGAGAGTGACTCCCGCCGGGGCAAAAGTAAATGCAATTGTAATAGAAAACGACGGAGAATTTAAAGAAGCGGAGTTTAAAGCAAAGCCGTATCAGGATATGACCAGAGACGAGGTTCTTGCTGCGATCAAAGATGCAGGGATCGTCGGGCTCGGAGGGGCAGGTTTCCCGACTCATGTGAAGCTGGCTCCGAAAGATCCGGATGCCATCGAGTACATCATTGTCAATGGTGCGGAGTGTGAGCCTTACATAACCGGAGATTACAGGATCATGATGGAGACTCCGGAAGTCCTCGTGGAAGGTCTTAACATTGTTCTTGACTTGTTCCCGAAGGCAAAAGGAATCATCGCAGTGGAAGACAATAAAAAAGATGCCATTGCCAAAGTCAGCGATTGTGTCAAAGGAGATGCAAGAATTTCGGTTGCAGAGTTAAAGACAAAATATCCGCAGGGAGCGGAGCGTTCCCTGATCTATGCGACTACGGGAAGAGCCATCAATTCCAGTATGCTTCCGGCAGATGCAGGATGTATTGTGGACAACGTGGCAACGATTGTTGCTGTCAAGGAAGCGGTAAAAGAGGGAAGACCTTTGTTCCGCCGTGTGGTAACGGTGACCGGAGATGCGGTTGAGAGCCCTAAAAACCTTTTAGTCCGCACGGGAACCAACGTCAACGAACTGATCGAAGCGGCCGGTGGATTTAAGGGACAGCCTGAGAAGGTGATCTCCGGAGGTCCGATGATGGGAATGGCCATGTTTACTACCGACGTTCCGGCAGTCAAAACATTTTCTTCTCTGCTTGCATTTACAAAGGACCCTGTGTCTGCCGTAGAGCCGAGCAACTGTATCAACTGCGGGCGCTGTGTCAGCGTCTGTCCTCAGAAGTTAATGCCGGCGAGACTGTCCGTACTGGCAGATAACAATAACTTTGAAGCATTTGAGGCACTCCACGGAGATGAGTGTGTGGAATGCGGATGCTGTTCTTTTATCTGTCCGGCGAAGAGAAACCTGGCACAGTCAATGAAGACAGGACGCAAACAGGTCTTGGCAAATCGTAGAAAGAAGTAAAGGAGAGGTACATATGAACGAAACATTATATCGTGTTTCAGCAAACCCGCACGTAAGGGACAAAAGCTCAACACAAAGCATTATGCTGGACGTAATCCTTGCATTACTCCCGGCCACAGTTTTTGGTATCTATATCTTCGGTGCATCTGCGGCTGTGACCATTGCGGTCTCCATTGTCACCTGTGTGGCTGCTGAGTATATATATCAGAAGCTAATGAAACAAAAAGTATCCGTCAGCGATCTGAGCGCGGCTGTGACCGGACTCCTGCTTGCGCTGAACCTGCCGGCAGGTGTTCCTTTCTGGATGCCGGTGCTCGGCGGCCTTTTTGCCATTATTGTCGTAAAACAAGTTTTCGGCGGCCTGGGGCAGAATTTTATGAACCCGGCATTGGGAGCCCGCTGTTTTCTGATGATCTCTTTTGCGGCAAGAATGACTACATTTACATATGACGGTGTCACCACTGCGACTCCTCTTGCCCTGCTGAAGGCAGGAAAGAGTGTAGACCTCGGAAATGTCTTTACAGGATTTATCCCGGGAACGATCGGAGAGACATCCGCCGTCCTGCTCCTCTTGGGAGGAGCCTACCTGGTATTAAAGAAAGTCATCTCACCGCTGATCCCATGCATCTATGTAGCGACGGTGGCTGTCTTCGTACTGCTTTTTGGAGGACATGGCTTCGATCTTACTTATATGGCATCTGAGATTTTTGCCGGCGGTTTGATGCTCGGTGCGATCTTCATGGCAACGGACTATGTAACTTCGCCGATCACTTCCAAAGGAAAGATCATCTTCGGTGTCCTCTGCGGACTGCTGACCGGTATTTTCCGCCTGTTCGGACCGATGGCAGAGGGGGTTTCTTACTCTATTATCATTGCGAACCTGGTTGTTCCTCTGATTGAAAAGATTACGGTTCCTACTCCGTTTGGAATTGTGAAGGCAAAAGGAGGCAAAGACAATGAATAAAAGTTTAGTAAACGACTGTATTAAATTATTTATCATCACTCTGGCTGCCGGACTGATCCTTGGATTCGTTTACAACGTGACCAAAGATCCGATTGCAAAGCAGGAAGAAAAGACAAAACAGGAAGCATACAAGGCTGTGTTCAAAGACGCAGATCGATTTGAGGCAGTGAAGCTTAATAAAAAAGAGATAAACAAAGTTTTGAAGGCAAAGAATTTGGGCCAGAATACGGTCAGTGAGATTGCCAAAGCAGTAGATAAGGACGGAAAAGGTCTTGGATATGTATTCTCCGTGACAAACCCTGACGGGTACGGCGGAGATATCACCCTCTCCGTCGGTGTCAAGAATGACGGTACGGTCAACGGATATGAGACTTTGACGATCAGTGAGACCGCAGGTCTTGGTATGAAGGCAAAAGAAGATGAATTTAAGAGTAACTTCAAAGATAAAAAAGCGAAGCAGTTTGAAGTCGTAAAAGACGGTTCCGGCAAGAATGACGACGCAAAGGTCGATGCCATCAGCGGTGCCACGATCACCAGCCGTGCGGTAACAAGCGGGGTCAACAGCTGTGTTGCTTTAATGGATACATTGAAAGGAGGTAATTGAGATGAAAAGTAATCCGATAGAACGTTTAATCAACGGTATTGTCAAAGAAAATCCTACTTTCGTCTTAATGCTCGGTATGTGTCCTACCCTCGCGGTAACCACATCCGCCATCAACGGGGCAGGAATGGGACTTTCCACTACGGCCGTGTTAATGTTTTCCAATCTGATCATTGGACTCATGCGAAATATTATTCCTGACAGGGTCCGTATTCCGGGCTATATTGTTATCATTGCATCTCTGGTAACGGTAGTACAGTTCCTTTTGCAGGGATATGTGCCGTCACTGAATGCAAGCCTTGGAATATACATTCCTCTGATCGTAGTAAACTGTATCATCCTGGGACGCGCAGAATCCTTTGCATCTAAGAACGGGGCAGTTCTCTCTTTCTTCGACGGTGTCGGAATGGGACTGGGATTTACCATTGCACTGACTGTGATCGGAGCTTTCCGTGAACTCCTCGGTGCAGGTACGATCTTTGGCACAAAGATCATGCCGGCTGCTTATGAGCCGATCACGATCTTTATCCTGGCCCCCGGAGCATTCTTTGTCCTGGCCTGCCTTGTTGCAGTTCAGAATAAGGTAAGAAACAAGAAACCGAAAAAAGCAGGAGAGCCTCAGGCTTCCGGCTGCGGCGACTGTGCAAGCTGCGGAAACGGTGCCTGTGGAAGCCGGTTTTTCGATAACAGTGTGGATGACAAATAGGGGGGATGAACAATGTCAAATTTATTATTAGTCGCAATCGGTGCGGCATTAGTTAATAACGTAGTATTGAGCCAGTTCCTAGGCCTTTGTCCTTTCCTTGGTGTATCCAAGAAGGTAGAAACTGCCGGCGGAATGGGCGCTGCGGTTATTTTCGTCATCACAATCGCCTCAGCGGTTACCTATTTCGTTTATGCGGGCATACTCGTACCGTTTCATCTGGAATATCTTCAGACGATCGCATTTATCCTTGTCATTGCGGCATTGGTTCAGTTCGTGGAAATGTTTTTAAAGAAATCTATGCCGGCTCTTTATGAGTCTTTAGGCGTATATCTTCCGCTGATCACTACCAACTGTGCGGTGCTCGGTGTTGCATTGAATAACGTTCAGTATGATTACAACTTTATTACCAGTGTAGTCAACGGATTTGGAGTGGCTGTCGGATTTACCATCGCCATCGTGATCCTGGCTGGTATCCGCGAGAAATTAGAATACAACAACATCCCGGAATCTTTCAAAGGAATGCCGATCACTCTTGTCACGGCAGGGCTGATGGCTATCGCTTTCTTTGGATTCTCAGGAATCATATAGGGAGGTAGCAAAAATGGATATTACAGCAATTATCCTCGCGGCCGTCGTGGTCGGAGGCATTGGTTTGGTCATTGCTATTCTTTTGGGAATCGCTTCTGAGAAGTTTAAGGTTCCGGTCAATGAAAAAGAAGTAGCAGTCCGCGCAGAACTTCCCGGAAACAACTGCGGAGGCTGCGGATATGCCGGATGCGACGGGCTTGCAAAAGCGATCGCGAACGGAGAAGCTGCGGTCAATGCCTGTCCGGTAGGCGGGCCTGCGGCGGCAGAAAAAATCGGTGCCATCATGGGTGTGGAAGCCGGTGACTTCGTAAAACAGGTGGCATTCGTAAAGTGTGCGGGGACCTGTGAGAAAGCATCAAATAAATACGAATATACAGGACAGATGAGCTGTGTGGAAGCCATGAACGTACCCGGAGAGGGGCCCAAAGCATGCTCTTTCGGATGTATGGGATTCGGAAGCTGCGCCCAGGTGTGCCCTGAGAATGCAATCTCCATCGTCAACGGTATTGCGTATGTTGACAAAGAAGCGTGCATCGGCTGCGGAAAATGTACCGATATCTGTCCGAAGGGACTTATTGAACTGGTTCCTTACGACAAGAAGCATTTAGTGCAGTGTAATTCTAAAGACAAGGGAAAAGACGTCATGTCCGTGTGCAAAGCCGGATGTATCGGCTGCGGGCTCTGTGCGAAAGAATGTAAGCTTGGAGCGATTACCGTAGAAAATAACATTGCTCATATAGACTATGAGAAATGTGTCAACTGCGGACTCTGTGCCAAAAAGTGTCCGAAAAAAATCATTACTGTATAATAAAGTGAATTATATAAAGATCATTAGGCTGTATCTGACTGGAGGATACAGCCTTTTTGACACATTTTATTTCCTGGGGCATACACTATTATAACTATTTTTCTGGGGTGGCGTTTCATGAAGTTTTTAGAGTTGAGGGAAAAGGATGTTATCAACTGCCGGACCGGAGATAAACTGGGATGTGTAATCGACCTGGAGTTTGACCTGGCGTCAGGTCAGATTTTATGTCTGATCGTTCCAAAAGCGACAAAGATCCTATGTTTTACAAAAGGAGAGTTTTATTATATTCCATATAAGAAGATCATTCGAATCGGCTGTGACACTGTATTGGTGGATATTAATGAAAAAGAATGTTTGAAGTGATCTGGAAAAAATGATATACTTCCTTTAACGAATGGAAAGTCTTGAGGCAGACGTGTTCTGCCTCTCAAAAGAGTACAAAGAAAAGCATAGCCCGGGAGGTAGAAAAATGAGGTGCCCTTATTGCGGAAGTGAAAATTCCAGAGTCATTGATTCCAGACATTCGGAAGACAATAACTCTATACGGAGAAGACGACAGTGTGACGACTGCAGCAAGCGTTTCACGACCTATGAAAAGATCGAGACAGAACCGCTGTCTGTGATCAAGAAGGACAAGACCAGACAGATGTATGACCGCTCCAAGATCAAGGCGGGTATCGTACAGTCCTGCCACAAGCTGCCTATATCCATGGGACAGATAGATCAGATTGTAGATGAGATCGAGACAAAGATCTATAATCTCGGACAGCGCGAGGTGGAGAGTTCCCTGATCGGAGAAATCGTCATGGACAAGCTGAAGGAACTGAATGAGGTGGCATATGTAAGGTTTGCCGCTATATACAGAGAGTTCAAAGATGTGAACACCTTCATGAGTGAACTGAAAAAATTGCTGAAATAGTTGTAAAAAAATAGAAAATATGATAAGATACAGTATATTGTTAGCTGAAAGGCTTCCGGAGAAGAAGGAGGCTTTATGTTTTGTTCGATGTTAAGCGGCATTGTTTCAGGCGCCGCAGGCTGTATCATTCAGGTCGAAGCGGAACTAAGAAGCGGTCTCCCATACTTTACTATGGTAGGCCGCCTTTCTAATGAAGCAAAAGAATCCAGGCACAGGGTGGAATCCGCACTGCGGGCTCTGGGCTGTCCGCTCCCTCCTATGAAAATTACCGTCAATTTATCTCCTGCCGACATCAGAAAGACAGGAACCGCATTTGATCTTCCCATCGCAGCGGCCGTTATGGCCGGTCTCAATTATATTCCAATTAACAAAGAACCGCCCATCTGTCTCCTGGGAGAGCTGGGATTGGACGGCAGTGTCCATGGGATCAGACAGTGCCTGCCCATCATCATGGAAGGGAGAAAGCAGGGCATCCGGCGGTTTATGGTTCCCTATGATGATATGGAATCCCTTGTACATATCAGAGATGTGGAACTGGTTCCGGTAAAACATCTTTCCGATGCCGTGGACTATTTCAGAAGCGGGTGTGTGCTTCCATATCATTTTAAGGAAAAAAGGATGATCCTTGACAGCCAGTGTCATGATTTTTCAGAAATAAAAGGACAGGCTTTCTTAAAAAGAGCTCTGGAAATCGCCGTAACCGGGAGGCATAACATTCTTCTGATCGGAGCTCCGGGATGTGGCAAGACTATGGCGCTTGAACGGATTTCTTCTATCATGAACAGTTTATCCGAGGAAGAATATCTGGAGGTGCAGGCTCTGTATCAGGCGGCCGGTGTCCACCGGGAGGCAGAAGATTTTTGTCCGCCTTTCCGAAAACCTCATTCTTCCATATCCAGGGGAGCGCTGATCGGTGGGGGAGCGGTTCCAAAAGTTGGAGAGATCACACTTGCCCACAAAGGTGTCCTGTTCCTGGATGAACTGGCACAGTTTGACGCCAAATGCATTGAAGCCCTGAGACAGCCGCTGGAAGATAAGCAGATTATTTTAAACAGGCTTGGGAGAGACTATACCATGCCTGCGGACTTTTTACTTGCAGCGGCCATGAACCCATGTCCATGCGGCAACAGCTTTACTCCGGAGGCATGCCGGTGCAGTGCGGGTGAAAAGCGGTCCTATTATCACAGACTTTCAGGGCCCATACTGGACCGTTTTGATCTGATTCTCACAGTTGGACAGGAGGCAAAGAAAATGGACGCCGAGACTGAAAATTCGGCTGCCATCCGCAGCAGGGTTTTGGAAAATATCAGAGAGGAACAGAGAGAACTCTCGGATACTCCGTATTCTTATTACGGTCAGATACAGGCAGAGGACTTAGAAAAAATCTGTCAGTTGTCCAAAGAAAGCCGAAGAATTTTAAAAGAAACATCATATTTCTATGCGGGGTATTCATAAGATTGTGAGGACAGCAAAAACGATTGCCGGAATGGAACAGAAAAGCGGGATCGGGGAGGGACATCTTATAGAGGCACTGTCTCTGCGCAACATGGAGTTTTTATCGGAGGCTGCGGGATATGAATGAAAAGATTTCGTGGTTCTGGTTTACGTCGCTTCTTGAGATGAATCGAAAGACGCAGGGTGAGATCCTTTCTGCCATTATTCATCCGGAGGAACTCAGGAAGCTTAATGCGGAGACTGCAAAGCCATTTCTTAACAAGAGACAGTACCGGCTTTTTCTTGAGACAAGAGATGAATCTTATATCTGTAAGAAGTACGAGGAGCTAAAAAAGCAGAAAACAGACTATATTATATGGAAAGAACCCGATTATCCACAGCGGCTCAAACAGATCTATGACTATCCGTTTGGCATTTTCCGAAAAGGCAGGCCGCAGGAATCAAGGCTGGTCATTGCCATAGTAGGGGCCAGATCCTGTACTTTATATGGAAGAGAGATGGCAGGATATTTTGCAAAAGAGCTGTCCAGGAGGGGTGTTTTGATCGTCAGCGGTATGGCAAGGGGAATCGACGGAGCTTCTCACAGAGGAGCCCTGGATGCAGGCGCACCGACGGCAGGTGTTCTGGGATGCGGGATTGACCGGATTTATCCGAAAGCACATAAAAAACTGTTCGCCGATGTAGAGAAACAGGGTGTGATCTATTCTGAGTATGGTCCCGGCGTAGAGCCGCTTTCTTTTCTTTTTCCGCAGAGGAACAGGATCATCAGTGGCCTTTCCGACGGAATTTTCGTAGTGGAGGCCAGAGAGAAAAGTGGATCTCTGATCACAGCGGACTGCGGATTGGAACAAAACAAAGAAATTTTTGCACTCCCGGGCAATGTGACGAGTGATGTATCAAGGGGCTGCCATCGCCTGATCCAGCAAGGCGCCAAGCTGGTTTCCGGCCCCGAAGATATCTTAAATGAATTTCCAAAATTCAGAGTATTTTCACATAATGTCTGTCAATTTGATAAAAATTCACTTGCTAGAGGTGAAAAAATGGTGTATGATGTTTTGAGTTTGGAACCTAAATGCCTGGAACAGATAGCTTCGGAGGCAAAACTGCCGGTCACAGAGGCTGTGACATCCTTATACTATCTACAGAGGCAGGGGTTGGCAGAAGAAATACTGAAAAATTATTACATAATAAAAATATAATTAAGAGGTGCAAAAATGCCAAAATACTTAGTAATTGTAGAATCACCAGCGAAAGCAAAGACGATCAATAAATTTTTAGGGAAAAATTATACGGTCATTGCATCCAACGGTCATGTGAGGGATCTCCCCAAGAGTACGATGGGAATCGACCTGGAACATAATTTTGAACCAAAATATATTACGATCCGGGGCAAGGGAGAAGTATTGGCGGCATTGAGGAAAGAAGTGAAAAAGGCCGACAAAGTTTATCTCGCGACTGACCCTGACCGGGAAGGGGAAGCAATTTCATGGCATCTTTATTATGCGCTGAAACTTGAGAATAAAAAATGCAGCCGTATCACATTTAATGAGATCACCAAGAATGCAGTCAAGGAATCATTAAAGCATGCGAGAGAGATCGACATGGACCTGGTGGATGCCCAGCAGGCAAGACGTGTCTTAGACCGGATTGTCGGGTATAAGATCAGTCCTCTTTTATGGGCAAAGATCAAGAGGGGATTGAGCGCAGGCCGGGTACAGTCTGTGGCGCTCCGCCTGATCTGTGACCGGGAAGAAGAGATCAGCGCTTTCATACCGGAAGAATACTGGTCACTGGATGCTTTTCTGAATGTGAAAGGGAGCAAAAAGCCCCTGGAGGCCAAGTTTGCCGGAGACAAAGACGGGAAGATCGAGATCAAGAATGAAGAACAGCTGAATAAGATCCTTGCGGAACTTGAAGGTGCCGAATTTCATGTTGACAGCGTAAAGACAGGGGAGCGTATCAAGAAAGCCCCGCTTCCGTTTACGACCAGTACGATGCAGCAGGATGCATCCAGCAAACTGAATTTTCCGACAGCAAAAACCATGAGGATTGCTCAGCAGCTGTATGAGGGTGTAGACATCAAAGGAAAAGGCACCGTGGGATTGATCACTTACCTGCGTACAGACTCCACAAGGATTTCGGAAGAGGCAGATAAGAATGCCAGAGAGTTCATCTCTGAAACCTACGGAAGTGATTTTGTCGGAAACGGACAAGTTTCAAAAAAGGACGACAAAAATGTACAGGACGCCCATGAAGCCATTCGTCCCACTTACATCGAGAACACCCCGGCGAGCTTGAAAGAACAGCTTTCCAGAGACCAGTTCAGGCTTTATCAGCTGATCTGGAACCGGTTTATGGCGAGCCGCATGAGTGCAGCCAAGTATGAGACTACATCCGTAAAGATCGACGCCAACGGATACCGTTTCAATGCTTCCGCATCCAAGATCGTTTTTGACGGATTTTTGACTGTGTACAACATCGACAATGAGAAATCAAAAGGAAATGTCATACTGAAAAGTATCGATACTTCCACGGAGCTGAAGTTAAAAGAGTTTGACCACAAACAGCATTTTACACAGCCGCCGGCCCACTACACGGAAGCAACGCTTGTCCGCACCCTGGAAGAACAGGGTATTGGACGGCCGAGTACGTATGCTCCTACCATATCTACGATCATTGCCAGAAGGTATGTGGTCAAGGAAAAGAAGAATCTGTATATGACGGAGCTGGGAGAAGCGGTCAATACCATGATGAAAAAGGCATTTCCGTCTATCGTGGATGTGCATTTCACCGCTACGATGGAGGCGCTTTTGGATATGGTGGAGGAAGGCAAGGTCCACTGGAAATCAGTGGTGGAAAACTTCTATCCGGATCTTAAAGAAGCCGTGGAGGCCGCAGAAAAAGAACTGGAGCAGGTAACCATTGAGGACGAAGTGACCGATGTGGTCTGTGACCAGTGCGGACGCAATATGGTCGTGAAATATGGGCCGTATGGGAAGTTTCTGGCCTGTCCGGGATTCCCTGACTGCCGAAACACAAAACCTCACTTTGAAAAGATCGGAGTTCCATGTCCGCTGTGCGGAAAGGAAGTCGTCTTAAAGAAAACCAAGAAGGGTCGGAAATACTACGGATGTGAGGATAACCCGGAATGCGAATTTATGTCATGGCAGAAGCCTTCTACCGTCAAGTGTGAGCGCTGCGGAAAGTATATGGTGGAAAAAGGAAAGAAACTGGTTTGTTCAGACGAACACTGCGGATATGTAT
>OAVG01000389.1_pt1 | contig 24384 bp, 26 predicted proteins | sample 1495271 | NCBI WGS metagenome assembly OAVG01 (sample SAMEA2580077, study PRJEB22360) | human gut metagenome | biome: human gut; feature: human-associated habitat; material: faeces | place: Denmark | collected 2008/2010 | reverse complement strand
CAGGTATGTTCGGCTTCCCCAACTTCAAGGCAGCCAAAACGCAGGGCAAAGCTGCCATGCCGCGCTTTGGCTACTGGTACCGTTTAATCGATACCCCGGATATAAACCGCAGGAATCGTTCTTGACAGGATAAGACAGAAATAATCCAAATCCCTTTTGGAATAACTGCTGAATCCAGGCCTTATGACTTCAGGGGAGTCCTTATAGGCCTGGAGGTAGTAGGCGCTGCACCCGGCAAGCCAGTTTCCGATGGAGCGGAAATCTTCCTGGGTATGCAGCTCCCTGACTACGGTTGTCCTGAATTCATAGGGGACACTGCCGGACATAAGGAAATCCACGGATTCACAGATTGGTTTTAAGTCCAGATGCTTGCTGCCTGCAACTCTGGCATAAGATTCTTTGGAGGATTTGATGTCCATGGCGACCATATCTACCATCTTATTGTTGATCAGTTTTTTCAGGATCCAGGGATGAGAGCCGTTGGTATCCAGCTTGACCGGGTAGCCAAGCTCCTTTATCCTGTCTATAAGGCAGAAGATATCTTTGTCCAGGGTGGGTTCTCCTCCTGTGATGCAGACCCCCTCCAGAATGCCCTGGCGTTTTTTCAGAACTTTAAGCACATCCTCCGTGGGAATGACCGGCTGTTCTCCGGGTGAGAGGACAAGCCCGCTGTTATGGCAGAAGGGACACCTGAAATTGCAGCTTCCCAGAAAAATGGTGGCAGCTATTTTGCCGGGGTAATCCAGAAGCGTTGTTTTGTTGAAACCATTGATTGGCATAAAAATCCCCCTTTAGGTATCGTTTGGGCAGGACCGTAAGTCCTTTGCTGATACTTTATATTTTACTATACACAGTGGGCTTTTACCAGGGAAAACTCACATTTGTACTTGACCGGAAAGCAGGCTGGCTTTATAATGAACAGGTATGGAGACGTATCGAAGCGGCCATAACGAGCTTGACTCGAAATCAAGTTGCCGGGTAACCGGCACGTGGGTTCGAATCCCACCGTCTCCGCTGTCTTAAACCCGCATAACCAGCGGGTTTTTTGTTTACCTTTTCCAACAGCTGAAAAGTGCCGGTACCTTGGCGAGTACCGGCAAAAGAGGGGGAAAAGAAAAATCTATGTAAATAGGTCAGTTGGCTTTATTAGGCGAAGCCCGGCAGCCACATATATCACTGTAATGCAGCTGCTGTCTTCTTCAACAACAATTAAAGTATAACCTGCAAATGTGAGGATTCTGTGACAAGGATATAAAGCTTTTCTGAAGCATTTTAAAAATATTTAAAAAGAATCTGAAGAAGAAACGAAAGACTCTTTTCGGACAGGAAAAAGCCGGTACTCTGCGAAGTACCGGCAAAAGAGGGAGGGAAAAGAAAAATCTATATAAATAAGTCAGTTGGCTTTTTTGTGAGGTCCGGCTCCTGCTGCCGTCCTCCTTGCTGACAATTACAGTATATCCAAGAAATGTGAGGAATTTATGACAGCACAATAAAGCTTTTCTGAAATTTTTGAAGAATTTATGAAAGAAATGGGAAAGACTTTTATACTGGGCCGTTCTTGGCTATTGCATTACAAAAGCGGAGTGTAGTATAATTCAGAAACAACGGCCAGGGCCCGTTGCCCGCAATGCGGACGGAATCATACAGGAAGGCGGATCGTGAAATGGATACACAGGAAAAGTTTATGAAGGAAGCCATAAAGCAGGCGAAAAAAGCGTACGCCCTTAGGGAAGTTCCCATTGGCTGTGTGATCGTATATGAAGGGAAAATAATAGCCAGAGGCTATAACCGAAGAAATACAGATAAAAATACCACCTCCCACGCAGAGATGAATGCCATCCGGAAAGCCAGCAAAAAGCTGGGGGACTGGAGGCTTGAGGGATGCACGCTCTATGTCACCCTGGAACCCTGTCAGATGTGCGCAGGAGCCATCATACAGGCCAGAATTGATAAAGTGGTCATCGGCAGTATGAACCCCAAGGCCGGGTGTGCAGGTTCTGTCCTGAACCTGCTGGAGATGGAGGGGTTTAACCATAAGGCAGAAGTGGAACGCGGCGTGCTGGAAGCGGAGTGCAGTGATATGCTGAGCGGATTCTTCCGGGAATTGAGAAAAGAGAAAGCAAAAGCAAAGGAGAAATGTCATGACAAAACAGGAATTTAGGGAACTGGTACAGGCCAAAACATTGCTTTTAGACGGGGCCACAGGCTCAAATCTCATGAAGGAAGGGATGCCCAGAGGTGTCTGCTCCGAACAGTGGGTTTACGAGAACCCCCAGGTGCTGCAGAAACTGCAGAAGGAGTATTGTGAGGCGGGTTCCAAAATTGTCTACGCCTCCACATTTTCAGCGAACAGAATAAGTCTTGCCAATCATGGGCTGGAGGATAAGGTTGAGGAATTGAATCGGGGACTTGTGCGCATTTCCAGGGATGCAGTCGGGGATGCGTGTTACATTGCAGGCGACCTGACCACCACCGGCAAACAGGATGTGCCCTATGAAATCTTGTTTGAGGCGTACAGGGAGCAGATCGCTGTCCTGGCGGATGCGGGCGTGGATCTGCTCATTGCGGAAACCATGCTGGGTGTGGATGAAGTGATGGCAGTCATAGATGCCGCTGCCGCAGTGTGCGAACTGCCGGTTATGTGCACTCTGACCGTGGAGTCTGACGGCAGCTTATTCTTTGGCGGAAATATTTATGATGCAGTGGAGACACTGGAACAGATGGGCGCAGATGCTGTCGGCATCAATTGTTCCACAGGCCCGGACCAGTTGGTTTCCGTAGTGAAAAATATAAGGGAAAAGGTCAGCATTCCTGTCATTGTAAAGCCAAACGCCGGAATGCCCGTGATCGATGATAAAGGTAATGCGGTCTATTCCATGGGAGCCGGGGAATTTGCAGAGCACATGAAGGTGCTTGTGGAAGCCGGCGCGAATATTGTGGGCGGCTGCTGCGGAACGACACCGGAATATATCAGGAGATTGGCTGACATTTTGAAATAAAAAGGTAACTGTTCAGTCAGGTCTGCGCATTTACTGCGCTGACCGTGCAAAAGAGTAGTGGCGGCAGGTATTCGCCCCATCGCGAAGCGATTTTTAATGGGCGAATACCCGTAACGATTCAGCTGGCTGAATCGTTACATAAAAAGAACGTTCCCCTCATTTCTGAAGGAAACGCCTTTTTATGTAAACCAAAATACCGACCAGCGCGAAGACCAGGATAACGACACGGGCCACCTGGGTATAAGTGCCGAGACATTCGGCGGCCTTCTGCCAGGAGGTTCCGGCGATGGCTCCCAGGGTGACGAGTACCAGGTTCCAGATAAAACTCCCGATCGTGGTCAGGGACAGAAAGGTGCCCAGGTTCATATGGGCCATTCCGGCGGGAATGGAGATCAGGCTTCGCACAATGGGAATAAAGCGGCAGAAGAGAACCGTATAGTTTCCCTTGCTGTCAAACCATTCCATGGCGCTCCCCACATCTTCCGGTTTAAAATGCAGTATTTTCCCAATCCTGCCCTCCAGAAGAGATTCCAGCTTTTCCCGGGGGACCAGGTGGCCGATCTGGTATAGAAGGATGGCTCCGAACACACTGCCCACAGTGGAGGAGAGCACAACACCGATAATGTTCATCTTCGTATATGTAGTCATAAAGCCGCCGAAGGTCAGTATGACTTCGGAGGGAATAGGGGGGAACAGGTTCTCAACCAGAATGAGGAGGGCTATCCCCAGATACCCGTAGGCATCCATTATATGCATCATCCAATAACTCATCAAAAAAACCTCCGCTGCAATCGTCTCTTTCATCTTATGACGATACAGTGGAGGTTATTCTATTCTTTTTCACCGTGCGCCGCACCTCGAAACCCCTTCACGGACGTTACCTCTACAGTTAACTCGGCCCAGGCACCCTCGCGGCACACAGAAGATTCTACTTAGTGCTGCTTCATTCCTGACCTGACACGGTTCATAGAGTTCTGTTGCGCAAGACCCAGACGTCAGCGCCACTTATAAAGGGCAGCTCCGCAAAGAAAGCCCCTCAGATTTGGCATCACCCCTGCTGTAGCGGATTGCAGGTACAGGGCACCGCTATCTCCCCGGCTGCACGGTATCTAAAAGTATATCGGTTTTTAGACGTTTTGTCAATGAAAAAGAGAGCTGAAATAAAAAAGAGAGAAAAAAATGATTCTGTACTTTACAAAAGCAGAGGAGTATAGTATAATAAATATCGACCATAAATGTGTTAATGTAATTTGAATTCCTCAACGAAAGAAAACGGACAGGCCGCATACCTGTCCGTTTTCTTTTTATGCAATAAAGTGCCTCCTTATGCATAAAATATAAGAGGAGGACAAGCATATGAAAAGAAAAATGATGATTTTATGGCTTCTGTGCGCCGCTGTGAGCCGATTTACATACAGTACAGCCGCAGAAAACCTTCCGGAAACCGGCCGGATGGAAAATGAAACAGAAAAGATAGATACCGCCCAGCCCGAATTTGTCATCACAGAGCGGCCTTTCCTGTCTTTTGAAGATATGGAGCCGGACGAGGAGCGAAGCCAGGTGTTTTCCATCCGGAATACCGGGGCGGAGGAAGAGGCATACTATCTTACCATACAGGCACCGGAGGAGATTACGTGGGAACTGACAAAGGCCGGTGATCCGTACGACAGCGGCAGGGCCTCCGGGACGCCCTTAAAGCTTGGAGTGCTGCAGCCGGGCGAACATATGGTTTTTCAGCTTACAGTGAAAAATGCAGGGGATACCTTCTGTTCGGCCTTTCCCGCATTTTCCGAAAAGAAAATTTTAAGTTGTGGTACAAAATAAAATAAGCTATAATGGATGCAGGTGAGTAAATTTATTCGCCGAAATATGCGTGGAGGCTCCCAGCCGCAATATGTGGGAGCAGAACCGCGGAAACTGACTGGGTCTGTATTCCAAACCCAGAATGGGGACTGAAGTAAATACTATATCATAAGATGGGATGTGAAATATATGAAGAGAATCGGTTTGTTAACAAGCGGCGGTGACTGTCAGGCGCTCAATGCCACCATGCGCGGTGTTGTGAAAGGTTTGGCTTCCAATCTGGATGAACTGGAGGTCTATGGCTTTGATGACGGGTATAAAGGATTGATATACGGAGACTACAGAATGCTCTCAGCCAAGGATTTCTCAGGAATCCTCACAAGAGGCGGTACGATCCTGGGCACATCACGCCAGCCCTTCAAATTAATGCGCGTGCCGGATGACAGAGGCCTTGACAAGGTTGAGGCCATGAAGCAGACGTACTACAAGCTGCGCCTTGACTGTCTGGTGATCCTGGGCGGCAACGGTACCCAGAAGACAGCCAATATGCTGAGAGAAGAGGGACTGAACATCATCCACCTTCCCAAGACCATAGACAATGATATCTGGGGAACGGATATGACATTTGGTTTCCAGAGTGCGGTGAATATTGCCACAGAAGCGATTGACTGCATCCATACAACGGCAGCATCCCACAGCCGTATCTTTATTGTGGAAGTCATGGGGCATAAAGTGGGATGGCTGACCCTGCACGCCGGTATTGCAGGCGGCGCGGACATTATCCTGATTCCTGAAATCCCATATGATATTGATAAGATAGCTGACGCAGTCAGGAAGAGGAACAGAGCCGGAAAAGGCTTTACCATCCTGGCCGTGGCGGAGGGCGCGGTTTCCAAAGAGGACGCAGCGCTTCCCAAGAAAGAGCTGAAGAAGAAAATGGAAGAAAATGCGAAGAAATATCCATCCGTTTCCTATAAGCTGGAGGCAGAGCTGAAGGAGAAACTGGATCTGGATATCCGTATCACCATTCCGGGACATATGCAGAGGGGCGGAAGCCCATGTCCGTATGACCGTGTGCTCTCCACCCATATGGGTTCCGCAGCCGCAGGCCTGATCTTAAAAGATGAATACGGCTACATGGTGGGAATCGTCAACGGCAAGATCAAGAAAGTCCCGCTTCAGGAATGCGCCGGCAAACTGAAGATGGTATCTCCGGACGACCAGCTGATCAAGGCGGCAAAGAGGATTGGCATCAGCTTCGGGGATTAACTGAAAAAGGAGAATTTTCATGAGCTATACTGCTCTATATCGGAAGTTCCGCCCTCAGGATTTTGAAGATGTAAAGGGGCAGGAACACATTGTAACCACATTGAAGAACCAGATGAAGGCAGACAGGATCGGCCATGCCTATCTTTTCTGCGGCACCCGTGGTACAGGTAAGACTACCATTGCCAAGATTCTGGCAAAGGCGGTAAACTGCGAACATCCGGTAGACGGAAGCCCCTGCAATGAATGCGAGACATGCCAGGCGATCAATGCGGGGACCTCCATGAATGTCATAGAGATTGACGCCGCTTCCAACAACGGCGTCGATAACATTCGTGAGATCCGCGAGGAAGTGGCCTACCGTCCGGCAAAAGGACGTTATAAAGTATATATCATAGATGAGGTTCATATGCTGTCCACAGGAGCGTTTAATGCACTGTTAAAGACGCTTGAGGAACCTCCTTCTTATGTTATCTTCATTCTTGCCACCACGGAGGCCCACAAGATCCCTATCACCATTTTGTCCAGATGTCAGCGCTACGATTTCAAACGCATTACCGTGGATACCATAGCGGCAAGGCTGACGGAGCTGATGGATAAAGAGGGAACAGACGTGGAGGAGAAGGCCATCCGCTACATTGCAAAGGCAGCGGACGGTTCCATGCGTGATGCACTCTCCCTGCTGGACCAGTGTATCGCCTTTTATCTGGGTGAGACATTGACCTATGAAAAGGCCCTTGAGGTGCTGGGGGCTGTGGATACACAGGTGTTCAGCAGGCTTCTGCGGCTGATCGTAAAGCAGGATACCGCAGGCGCTATCAGGACCCTGGAGGATCTGATCATCCAGGGAAGGGAACTGGGGCAGTTTGTGGCGGATTTTATCTGGTATCTGCGCAATCTGCTGCTGGTGAAGACTTCAGATGCACCGGAGGAGGCTGTGGATGTCTCTGCGGAGAATATGGCGCTTCTCAGGGAGGAGAGCCGTATGCTGGATGCGGAGACACTGATGCGCTACATCCGCATTTTTTCAGAGCTTTCCAACCAGATCCGCTATGCATCCCAGAAGAGGGTGCTGGTGGAGATCGCGCTGATAAAACTCTGTCAGCCTGTTATGGAGACCAACCTGGATTCCCTGTTTGACAGAATCCGGGTACTGGAGGAAAAGCTGGAGAACGGTGTCGTGATGGCAGGACCGGCACAGGCAGGTGAATACGGTTCACCGGCATACGGCGGGGTACCGGATGCCGCAGCGGAGGAAAAACCTTCAGAGCCGGAGGCAAAGCCTGAGAAGGCAGCTCCTGAGGATCTGCAGTATATTAAGAAGAACTGGAATTCCATAGTGCGGGAGACAAGAGGCTTTCTGCAGCAGATGCTCCTGACTTCCACGCCGAAATACAACGGCAGTACAGGAGAACCTGTCCTGTATGTGGAGTTTGGAAATTTTCAGGCGAAAATCTGCATGGACAATCCGGATACCATACCCATGCTTAAAGAAATCATCCGGAAGAAAACAGGAAAGAGCGTGGAGATCGAGCTTTTACTGGCAGGCGGGGAGCATAAAGGCCCTGCGGGGCTGGCCTCGATTTCCGTAGATGATTTGATCGAACAGAACATCCGCATGGATGTAGTAGTAGAAGAAATGGAAGAGGAAGAATAGGAGGATTTGAATATGGCTAAAAAAGGAGGATTTCCGGGAATGGGAATGCCCGGAAACATGAATAATCTGATGAAGCAGGCGCAGAAGATGCAGCGTCAGGCAGAGGAAAACCAGAAGGCACTGGAGGAGAAGGAATTTACCGCCACAGCAGGCGGCGGAGCCGTTGAAGTGACCGTCTCCGGCAAGAAGGAGATCACAAAGGTGAAGCTGGCTGAGGAAGTGGTTGACCCGGATGATATTGAAATGCTGGAGGACCTTATTATGGCAGCTACCAATGAGGCGCTCCGCAAGATGGAAGAGGAGTCAGCGGCGCTTATGTCTAAGCTCACAGGCGGGCTTGGAGGCCTTGGCGGCGGATTCCCGTTCTAAGCGGCCGTATACCGCAGAGGTGAAAAATATTGGAATACTACAGCAGTCATATCAACAAATTAATTGAGCAGCTTTCCCGTCTGCCGGGCATTGGGGCAAAATCTGCCCAGCGCCTGGCATTCCACATTCTGAATATGCCAAAGGACCAGGTGGAGCAGCTTTCCGCGTCCATTGTGAATGCCAAGGCCAATGTACAGTATTGTAAGAACTGCTACACCCTGACAGACCAGGAAATCTGCCCGATCTGCAATAACCCCAGAAGAAACAGGAAGGTCATCATGGTGGTGGAGAATACCAGGGACCTGGCAGCATACGAGAAGACCGGAAAATATGACGGTGTGTATCACGTGCTGCACGGCGCGATTTCTCCCATGCTGGGCATCGGTCCGGATGACATTAAGTTAAAGGAACTGATGCAGCGCCTTTCCCAGGATGATATTGAGGAGGTGATCATCGCCACCAATTCCAGCCTGGAAGGAGAGACCACCGCCATGTACATCAGCAAACTGGTGAAGCCTACCGGTATCCGGGTGAGCCGTATCGCCAGCGGGGTTCCTGTGGGTGGCGATCTGGAATATATTGATGAAGTTACCCTTCTTCGTGCGCTGGAGGGAAGGGTAGAACTATAGGAGCTTTAACATGAAGAAGAAAGTGACGTCCACGGATATCGCGAAAGCAGCGGGAGTATCCCAGGCAACGGTATCCATGGTGCTGAATAAAAAGTACAATGTTTCCTTCTCGAAAGAGACGATACAGAAGGTGGAGCAGGCTGCCCGGGAAATGGGATACAACATACCGAAGAGACGTCCGAGAAAGGATGCCGGTAACAGCAGGCTGATCATAGTCTTCTGCCCCACCCTTACCAACCCTTATTATGTCATGCTTCTGCAGGGAATTGAAAAAGTAGCCAAGGAAAAAGGATATGCGGTCTTCACCTGTGACACACAGAGGGAGCTGAAGCTGGAGGAGCAGTACCTGAAGATGATGCACACGGTTATCCCGGCGGGCATCATCTACACCTTCAACCCAAGTCCTGTGTACATGCAGCAGGTGGAGGAGCTGGCGAAGAAGATTCCGCTGGTCATCATAAGCAACAGGGAACGTGTGGAAGTAGATGCCATCAACCAGGACAATACTAAGGTGGGCAGCCTTATGGCCAGGCATCTGCTGGATCTAGGCCACCGGGACGTAGCGTTTATCGCGCCGCCGCTTACAAAAAGGCAGCAGCAGCGCTCCAAACGTGTGGCAGGATTTGTGGAGGAGTATGAGAAGGAGGGCCTGGGCGGCCATGTGATCATCAAAGCGGCGGATGACGCCCTGGATGACCAGCTCCCAAGCATTGACTCGGAATACCGGATGGGATATAACCTGACAAAGGAAATTCTGGCGGGGCCGAGGAAAGTGACCGCGTTTGCGGGACTGAACGACATGATGGCCTTTGGCATCATGGATGCCCTCCAGGAAGAAAAATATAAGATTCCCGGTGATGTGTCTGTACTTGGCTGCGACAACATCATATTTTCCGGTATGTCACATATGTCCCTCACCACCATAGAGCACTTTGTACCTCTGAAAGGGCGGGATGCCTGCGATATTATCATGCGCAAGATTGAATCCTTCATGAATACATATTCTGACAGTGAGCCCACCAGCATCTATCATATTGAGTATGAACCGAAGCTGATTGTACGCAAGACCACAGGTTATGTAAAACAAAAGCAGAAAAAGAAGAAAAAAACAAAATAAATTAAATGAAATCCATTTTATTATTAGTAATAAAATAAAGACAAAATCCTGAAAATTATAGGATTGGGCAAAAGGGATTTTATAAAACTACCGAAAATAGTTAATAAAAATCCGGTTTATTAATAAGTTAAATTATTTATAAAATCGATAGCTCTTGCGAAGGTATGTTTTATGGGGTAAACTGAGTGTATCAAATGACAAAGCAAAGGTTTTGAACGGGAGGAAAAAATTATGAGATTTTTTATCGACACTGCAAATGTAGAAGACATCCGCAAGGCAAATGACATGGGAATCATCTGTGGAGTGACCACAAACCCATCCCTGATCGCAAAAGAGGGACGTGACTTCAATGAGGTTATCAAAGAGATCACTTCCATCGTAGACGGACCGATCAGCGGTGAGGTGAAAGCCACCACAACAGATGCAGAAGGCATGATCAAAGAGGGCCGCGAGATCGCAGCTATCCATCCGAACATGATCGTTAAGATTCCAATGACAACAGAGGGATTAAAAGCAGTTAAAGTTCTGAACGCAGAAGGTATCAAAACCAACGTTACACTGGTATTTACATCCAACCAGGCACTGCTGGCAGCAAGAGCAGGCGCAACCTATGTTTCCCCGTTCCTGGGCAGACTGGATGACATCTCTGTATGCGGAACAGATCTGATCCGTGAGATCGTAGAGATCTTCCAGGTTGCAGGCATTGACACAGAGATCATTGCAGCAAGCGTACGCCATCCGATGCACGTGACAGAGTGTGCTCTGGCAGGCGCGGATATTGCGACTGTACCTTACAAGGTTCTGGAGCAGATGACAAAACATCCACTGACAGACCAGGGTATTGAGAAATTCCAGAAAGATTATATTGCAGTTTTCGGCGAATAATAGAACTGTATAGAGGCAGACGGGAAGCCGGACAGGCTCCCGTTCACAGAACAAACCATCAGGAGGAAGAAATGAACAAGTTAGAACTTCAGAAGACAGCTAACGAAGTCCGCAAAGGCATCGTGACTGCTGTTCATTCCGCAAAAGCCGGACATCCGGGCGGCTCATTATCAGCAGCAGATTTATTTACGTATCTGTATTTCCAGGAAATGAATATTGACCCGAAAGAGCCGAAGAAGGCAGACCGTGACCGTTTTGTCCTCTCAAAAGGACATACAGCACCGGGCCTTTATTCCACTCTGGCACAGAGAGGATATTTCCCCACAGAGGATTTGAAAACTCTGCGTCATCTCGGCTCTTATCTGCAGGGACATCCGGATATGAAACATATCCCGGGCGTTGATATGTCCAGCGGTTCCCTGGGACAGGGTATCTCCGCAGCAGTCGGAATGGCATTGTCCGCTAAGATGGACGGCGCGGATTACCGTGTTTACACCCTGCTGGGTGACGGCGAGATCCAGGAAGGCCAGGTCTGGGAGGCATCTATGTTTGCCGGATTCAGAAAACTGGACAATCTGGTAGTGATCGTGGACAACAACGGACTTCAGATTGACGGAAGCATTGAAGATGTTTGTTCTCCGTACCCCATTGACAAGAAATTTGAAGCCTTCAACTTCCACGTGATCAACGTGGCAGACGGCAACGACTTTGACCAGCTTGAGGCAGCTTTTAAAGAGGCCAGAGAGACAAAGGGAATGCCCACTGCCATTATCATGAAAACAGTGAAGGGCAAAGGCGTTTCCTTCATGGAAAATGAAGCCGGATGGCACGGAAAAGCTCCGAATGATGCAGAATATGAAATCGCTATGGCAGATTTGGAAAAGGCAGGTGAAGCATTATGTCAGAAGTAAAGAAGATCGCAACCAGAGAAAGCTATGGAAATGCATTAGTAGAATTAGGAAAGAAATACGACAACCTGGTAGTTCTGGACGCGGACCTGGCAGGTGCAACCAAGACCGGTACCTTCCAGAAAGCATTTCCGGAACGTCACATTGACTGCGGTATCGCAGAGTGTGATATGATGGGTATTGCGGCAGGTATGTCCACCACCGGAAAAGTTCCTTTTGCCAGCACATTTGCCATGTTTGCTGCCGGACGTGCCTACGAGCAGGTGCGCAACTCCATCGGATATCCTCATCTGAATGTAAAGATCGGCGCGACCCATGCAGGTATTTCCGTAGGTGAGGACGGCGCCACCCATCAGTGCAACGAGGATATGGCTCTGATGCGCACAATCCCGGGAATGGTTATCTTAAACCCTTCCGATGATGTTGAGGCAAAAGCGGCAGTTGAAGCTGCTTACCAGCATGAAGGCCCTGTATACCTCAGATTCGGACGTCTCGCTGTTCCGGTGATCAATGACAAACCGGATTATAAATTTGTGATCGGAAAAGGTATTGTTTTGAGAGAAGGCAAGGATGTGACTATTTTTGCCACAGGTCTCTGTGTAAGTGAGACTCTGGCTGCCGCAGATAAACTGGCTGCAGACGGAATCGACGCCAAAGTGGTCAATATCCACACCATCAAACCTCTGGATGAGGAGCTGGTTGTGAAGGCAGCAAAGGAGACCGGCAAAGTGGTTACCGTTGAGGAGCATTCCGTGATCGGAGGTCTGGGCGGAGCTGTTGCAGAAGTCCTGAGCGAGAAAGCGCCGACAAAAATGCTGAGAATCGGTATCAATGATGTATTCGGTGAATCAGGCCCTGCAGTGAAGCTGCTGGAAAAATACGGCATTGACGCAAACGGTATCTATGCCAAAGTAAAAGCATTTGTATAAGAGAGATATGCAGGTACTTGTATAGGCCTTTACAAAAAATAACATATGTTTTAAAATCAGGTTAGAAACCTGGTTAAAGTGAGGGATGTCACCAACAGGCGGCATCCCTTTTTCTAAGGACATAAAGGAGCATGACAGATATGAAGCGTAAGGGGTTGTTCAGAAGAAAGCATTCCCGTGTGAGTACAGTGAAGGATGAGGGGAATGAAGAGTTTTATGAGTGCATAAAGGATCTGGTACATCATCCTTATGTGCTCAGGATGAAGGAGTATCCGCATCACTGTGAGACAAGCTGCTACCAGCACTGCCTGAATGTGGCCTACTATAATTTCCGTATCTGTAAGTTCTTCGGCCTGGATGCCAGGTCAGCGGCCAGAGCAGGAATGCTGCACGATCTGTTCCTGTATGACTGGAGAGGGCACAGGAAGAAGACCGGTGACCCGGTCCACGCCATGACCCATCCCCACACAGCTCTGCATAATGCAAAAAAATACTTCCGGCTCAACAAGCTGGAAGAAGAGATGATTCTCAAGCACATGTTTCCGGTGACCCCGGTTCCGCCCATGCACAGAGAGACATGGATCATTACCCTGACGGATAAATACTGCGGAACCTGTGAGATCGGCAGGTATTACTACCGTGCCTGGTTCCCAAGGGGGATTTATTATATGGCAGTGCGGCTGATGAAAAAGGTGTTTGGGGAGGATTACCATTACCAGGATTATCAGCTCCCCTTTGGTCTGGCAGCAGCGGATTCCGCGGACAACGGAGTCAATTTCGTCAAGCTGCGCCGGCGTTCCTCCTCCGGATGGAAGAAGGCGAGAAGAGAAGGGCGGCGTGTGCCGAAGTATTGACGGTGTGCGACCAGAATCCCTGAGACGATGGCATCCGCCAGCTCCATGACTGTGGACAGGCGTGTTGTCTGCAGAAGAAAATGCTCAAATGCTCCCGACAGGTTGACAATGCCCGTAATGGATATGTCACCTACCGGGGGCAGTTTCTTTTTTACGCCCAGGCCCGGTTCCAGAGAACCTTGTCCCACTGTGACAAAGCCCTGGTGCTTTTTAGAGCCAAGGGAGGCGTCAATGGCCACGGTCAGGCTGTTGGGGTGTTCTTTTTTTACAGATTCCACGGTCTCCTGGAGGTTCAGGGCATGGACCGGATTGGCAAGGGTGCCGTATATACAGCAGCGGTTCAGATGTTCTTTTGCCAGGCGGTGGCCTATGAGAGGTCCAAGGCTGTCGCCGGTGATGCGGTCGCTTCCAATACAGAGGAAGACAAGTTCTTCAAAATTGCTGTCGGATTTGGCGTATAGTTCGGTAAGCAGAGAGCCGATCTTGTTGCCGGCTCTGTCTGTGCGGCCTTCAATATAGTAAACGGGCGTATCAAGGTGTGTGTCCATATTTTTATCCATCCTTTCTTTCCCCTATTTTGTCCGTTTTTACCTCTCTTTATCCTGTCTTTTTAACGGGATGTTTGTCGTTAAAAAAAGGCATGTACCTTTCTTAATCCGCTAAATTTCGCAGAAGATCCGTGCTATCCTGTTGCCCAAAGGGGTGAATCTTTATGATAGAAATAGTCTACGAAAAAGAAAAACAAAAGCCTGAGGGAAACGAAGGATTCTTCCGCATCCCCAACAACATACGCCAGATAGGAGAAGTCAACGAAACACAAAAAATCTATATAGAAGATTATGCGTACACTTACCTTTGTAGAATCTCTTCCGGGAATTCTTCAAAAGGAAAAGCTGCAATTCTTCTGGGACAGGCCAACTGGAAAGACGGTATTTCCTACCTTTTTGTGAAAAGCGCTGTTGTACTTCCTGACATGGAAATTACTGAAGAACACCTTTCCTTTACCAGGGAAATCTGGAACCACGTGTATGAGAAGAACAAGGAATATTTTCCGGATCAGGAAATTGTGGGATGGTATCTGTCCATTCCCGGATGCTCCATGGAGCTTCACGAAGTCATCTGCCGGACCCATCTGGATCATTTCGGCGGCAATGACAAGGTGCTCATGGTGATGGAACCCCTTGAAAAAGAAGAAGCATTTTACCGATATGAGGACGGAGAACTGTCCAGACAGCCGGGCTTTTATATCTATTATGAAAAAAATGAGCCCATGCAGAATTTCCTCGTGGCCCAGAATGACAAGGCCGAGACGAAAAGTGAACAGGTCAGTGACCAGGCGGTGAAGACATTCCGGAAAAAGGTGGAGACAAAGTCTGAGGGCAAAAAGCAGACAAAGAACACCTCCGTGTTCCGGACTGCCAGCGTGTGCATGATGGTGGCTGTGCTGGCTGTGGGAGTCCTGTACTTAAATGATTATCACAAGCTGAAAAAGACAGAGACAGTCATCTCAAAGCTGGATGATAAGAACAGCGGCAAGGAGCTTGTGGAGACAAAACCGGTCAATGGACTGGTATCCGAGAACCGGAAAAAGGACAGTCAGGATGCGGCAGACGGGGAGGCGGCGGGAACAGACACCGAAGAAACCGATGCCGGCACAGACGGGGCAGCCACCTCCGAATCATCGGATGGAACTTCTGATGGACAGAAGGATACAGACGGAAAAAAAGACGATGCAAAGGATCCGGATGCGGATGACGGAGCTTCAGAGAAAAAGACGGACAGCGGCAGCGATGCATCAGGGACAGATGCAGAGGATGACAGCAAAAACAGTCCTGCCGATGCGAAGGACAGCGATGACGGGGATTCCGGCCAGACAGCAGGCTCCACACACCAGTCCTACACCATTCACGAGGGCGACACCATAACAAGTATCAGCATGAGATATTATGGCAACAGCTCTAAGATCAAGGAAATCTGTGCGCTGAACGGCCTGTCACCGGAAGATTTTATTTTCCCGGGACAAAAAATTTTACTCCCGTAGAATTTTGTGCTATAATAGCCGAAAACAGTTACAGATTCGATAAGGAAGAGTGAATGGAAGACAATAAGACAAACGAAAAAAGAAAAAAGAAATCCCGCAGGCGCAGACGACAGCAGTTAAAACGCATACTGATCGCTGCCCTGGTGGTCATAGCAGTTATTATTATCGCTGTAGTGGTGATACAGCGCAGGACTTATCACAAGTATTCCGTACTGTCCTCAGCCAAGAACGAGGACGTGCAGTCAGCCGGATATGTAAAGCTGGGGGACTGTGTTCTCAAGTACGCGTCAGACGGTGCGTCCCTGCTGAATCAGAAGCAGGAGACAGTCTGGAAGCAGAGCTATGAGATGACAGACCCTGTGGCGGATGTCCGGGATGAGACAGCGGTTGTGGCGGACAAGGAAGGCACGCTGATGTATATTTTCAGGAAGGATGCCCCTGTGGGAGCTGTGGAGACCAGCATGCCCATTCTAAAGGCAAGGGTGGCCCAGAGCGGTGTGGTGGCAGCTATTCTCCGGGATGGAGAGAAGACATGGATTGATTTCTATGCCACGGACGGCAGCCTGATCGCAGAAAACCAGACCAGAATAGACAGCCCCGGATATCCGGTGGATTTGGCAGTTTCCCCTGACGGAAAGCTGATCATGATTTCCTATCTCTATGTGGAGAACGGGCAGACGACCAGTTACGTGGCCTTTTATAATTTCGGGGACGAAGGGCAGGGTGAGATTGACAATATAGTCGCCGGATTTACATATGAGGGCGTGGTGGTTCCCCAGGTAGTATATTTGGAAGGCGGCGTTTCAGCAGCTTTCAGGGATGACGGTTTCTCCATATACGAAGGGAGCAGCGTTCCCAGGGAGAAGACGAATAAGAAGATCAAAACAGACATAGTCAGCACATTCTGCAATGAAAAATATGTGGGACTTGTTTTCAAAAGTGACGGCAAGGATGACAAATACACTATGACATTGTATGACCTTACCGGAAAAGAAAAGTTCAGCCGCAGCTTCAATATGGAATATAAGAATATCCGCATCAGCGATGATATGATCATCATGAACAATGACAGCCAGGTATCCATGTATTCCCTCAGCGGAATCGAGAAGTTCAATGGAAATATGGATGAGGGTGTCATCAAAGATATTTTTAAAATCGGCTCCAACCGCTACATTCTCGTGTCTGAGAATGGCATCAAGACAATTAAATTAAAATAGCAGAAATAATGTGGAGCTGCCGGCGGTTACGCGGCAGCTTCGTTTGTTGCCGGGCATGCAGTGAAAAGTAACCATCGTTTATCTTAAAGATTTACACAGGAGAAAATTATGAATTGGCTTAATATTATTGTACTTGCCGTATTTGTTCTATGTATTATGAATGGTATACGCAGAGGGTTTATCAGGACGATTGCAGCTATGTTCTCTATTCTTGTGAGCATGGTACTGGTTTATTTCCTGAACCCCTATGTGGTGGATTTTGTGGAAGAGAAGACACCGATCTATGACACCATCGAGGAAAAATGCAGTGAATCCATAGCCGCAGGGCTGGAGGGAGAACTTGGGGAACAGAGTCAGACCGCGTTCATTGAAGAACTTCCTCTCCCGGAGAGTATAAAAAGTATGTTAAAGGAGAGCGGGGGATCCTACGGGGATTCACTGGCAGACGCCTTTGCCGGTTATCTCTCCGCCTCCATTGCCCATATGATCGTCAACAGCCTGTCCTTTCTGGTCACGTTTTTTGTGGTGTCCCTGATCCTGCGGTTTGCGGTGGCAGCTCTTGACAGCATTTTCAGTCTGCCGGTGCTGAGCCTGTTAAACCGCACGGCCGGAGCGGCTGCCGGATGTGTGCAGGGGCTTCTCATTGTCTGGGTGTTCTTCCTGGTGATCACCCTGTTCTGGAGCACTGACTGGGGACGGACAGCCGTGGAGATGGCAAAGGAGAATCCCATTACAAAATGGCTCTACGATTCCAATCTGCTTCTCAAATTCGTGTCAGGATTTTTGAAAATATAAAGGAGTTTTACATATGGTCAGGATAAAGGATATTGCAAAAGAGGCCGGGGTGAGCCCAACCACAGTCTCCAATGTTATTCACGGAAATACAAAAAAAGTTTCCAAAGCCAATATTGATAAGATTCAGAGGATTCTGGAAAAAAACCAGTACATTCCAAGTATGAGTGCCCTTATGCTGGCGGAGAACCGTTCCAGGCTCATAGGCGTGCTGATCGGGGAGCGGGAAGGAAAGCGCAGAAGCATTGCCTCTGACCCTTTTACCAGCGTTATCCTCAACTCTCTGGAGCTGGAGATATACAGACAGAATTATTATATGCTTTTCCATCTGGCAAATTCCCAGGAGGAAAGCTGGAAACTGGCTGCCACCTGGAAAGTGGAGGGGCTGATCACTCTGGGCCTGTCCTCAGAGGAGAACTTGGAGTTAAGTGAGAAGTGCCAGATCCCTCTTGTGAGCATTGACAATTATTACGGGGAGAAAAAGGTTGCCAACATTGGCCTGCAGGACTTTGAAGGGGGGTATGCCATGGGGAAATTCCTGGCAGAACAGGGACATAAGAATATCCTCTTTCTGGCAGACAATGATGTGGGCGTGGATCATGAGCGCTGGCTGGGCGTTCAAAAGGCAGTGGAAGAGCACGGGGCAGAAGGCGCCGCGGCAGGGCGCAGAATCATGCCGGAGAACCGGGAACTGCGGAAAGCGTGGCTGGAAGACAGCCTGGAGGATTTAAAGAGCCGTGATGTACTCTTTTTTGCATCTGATTTTTATGCTCTGGAGGCCATTCATTTCCTCCAGGATAAGGGTGTGGATATTCCGGGGGATGTGTCTGTGGCCGGATTTGACGACAGCCCCTATGCGGAGATCTGCAGACCGGAGATAACCACTGTCCGGCAGAATATCATGAAGAAGGGCCAGGAGGCTGTAAAAAGGCTGATATGCCTGATCCAGGAGGAGGAATTTAAGGGGCAGGAGAGGCTTCCCGTGGAGGTTGTGGTCCGGGATTCCGTGAAACAAAAGCCCTTATAGTAAAATTCTACAAAAAAAGTATATGCCAGTTGTCTAAAAAGACGTTTTGCGCAAAACCTATTGTACTGTTTCCGTCTTGTTGCTATAATTTGTGACAGATAGAAAAGGTTTTGCGCAAAACGTCTTTTGTTTTTGTTGAGTGAAAGGAGAAACATATGAAAAACAGATTGTTAGCCGCCGCCGCTCTTGCGGGCTGTGCTCTGCTGATGACAGGCTGCGGACAGAAGGAAGAAAACCACCTGGAAATTTTCTCTACCAAGATGGAGAATCAGGCGATTCTGCAGTCTTTTATTGATGAATACACACAGGAACACCCTGATGTGACCATTGAATTCAACTCTCCGCCGGACGCGTCCACTGTGCTTAGGACCAAGCTTACCAAGAACCGTGTGCCGGATATTATTTTCATGGGAGGAGACATGACTTTCCGCGATATGTCCGAGGCGGAAATCCTCATGGATCTAAGTGATATGGAAGAGGCTGACCGGATCAAGGATGCCTACAAAGAGCAGGTCTATAACCTGAATCCTGACCAGGAGGAAAAGCTCTATGGTCTGCCCTATGCCACAAACGCAGAGGGGATCATCTACAATGTGGATATTTTCAAGGAACAGGGGCTTGAGATCCCCGAGACCTGGGATGAGCTGATGGATGTGTGCGAAAAGCTTGAAAGCGCGGGAATCCAGCCCTTTTATTTCACTTTAAAGGATTCCTGGACAGGCGGCCCGCTGTGGATTCCCATGACATATGACCTGGCGGGAATGGACTTTTTCCTGGACAGAAGAGAGGGAAAGACCACATTTCTGGGTACTCACGAGGAGGCGGCTGAGAAGATTCTGACACTCACCGGGTACGGACAGAAGGACCTTCTGGGTAAGGGCTATGATGACGGAAATATTGACTTTGCCAACGGCAAGGCAGCCATGATGTTCCAGGGAAACTGGGCGATACCCAATATCCAGAAAGCCAATCCTGATGTGAATCTGGACATGTTTGCCCTTCCGGTCACAAACGATGAGAGCAAAAACGCCATTATTTCCGGTATTGATGTAATGCCGACCATCTATAAGGAAACCAAGGAGGAAGAGCTGGCGAAAGATTTCATAAGCTTTATCTTCCGGGATGACAAAGTAAAGGCATATATTGAAGATCAGTTTGCATTTCCCTCTGTGGACACGGTAGTGCAGGATAATGCAAGCGTGGCAGGTGTTGCAGAGAAATTCGCTCAGGGAAATATCGGAGATTTCGCGGACCATTATTACCCCACCGGCTTTGATTTTACGGTGACACTGCAGACCTTTGTGAGCAAGCAGGGAGATGTGGAAGAATTTTTAAAGAAACTGGATAAAGAATACGACAAATACAACAGTTTTTAGGGGGATGAATCATGAAAAAGAACAGAGCTTATATGGTGATCATCATACCAATGCTGGTACTGTTTTTCACCTTTCACACATTTTCCTTTTTAAAAGGAATTTTCTACAGCTTTACAGACTGGAAGGGGTACGGAACCTGGGATTTCGTAGGTCTTACCAACTATCTGAAACTGTGGGGGGACGAGGCTATCGGAGATGCCTACAAGTTTACCTTTAAATACGCCATCTGTGCAACCATCCTGGTCAATATCATAAGCCTTTTGCTGGCACTTGCGCTCAATGCGAAAATTAAATGCAAGAATGCACTGAAGGCCATATATTTCCTTCCTTATATGCTCAGTGCACTGATCGTCAGCTTTGTATTTAACTTTATTTTCTCCAATGTTCTGCCGGATCTGGGACAAAAGATGGGAATTGGATTTTTGAGCAGTAATATTCTGGGGCAGGAGAATCTGGCCTGGATCGGTATTCTGGTGGTAGGTGTATGGCAGGCAGTGGCCTTTAATACCATCATCTATATGTCAGGACTGCAGACGGTCGACACGGATATCTATGAGGCCAGCAGCATTGACGGGGCAGGCAGATGGACGACCTTCTGGAAGATGACTTTCCCGCTGATCGCACCGTTTTTCACCATCAACATGGTACTCTGTGTGAAGAACTTCCTCATGGTATTTGACCAGATTATCGCCATGACAAACGGCGGGCCGGGTACCTCCACACAGTCCATTTCCGTGCTTATTTACAAGCAGGGATTTTCAGGTGCCCAGTATGCATACCAGTCAGCCAATGCGGTGATTTTCTTCATTGTCATAGCTGTGATTTCACTGTTCCAGACAAGAGTTTTAGAGAAGAGGGAGGCGTAAGATATGTTGAAGAACAAGAAAAGCAGTACCATACTCACAATCGTTCTGTTTGCGCTTGCGGCGGTTACGATTCTGTTTCCGCTCTATATCACAGTAGTCATCGCTCTGAAAACACCGGAGCAGATCGCCCAGTCTGTGCTGGCATTCCCCAACAAGCTGCATTTTGAGAACTTTCTGACAGCTATTGAGAAGACAAATTTTTTCGTTACATTTAGAAATACACTGATCATTACAGTGGTATCAGTTGCCGGGACCATTGTGACAAACTCCTTTATGGCGTTTGCCATTACAAGGAACAGGGGCAGGAAGTTATATGATTTTATTTACTATTTCCTGATCAGTGCCATGTTTATTCCGTTTAATATTATCATGCTGCCGCTGGTTAAGCAGGTGAGTTTTTTCCATATGGATAATGTGCCGGGGCTGATCATACTGTACATTGTCATGGGCCTTCCCATGAATATTTTCCTGTATTCCGGCTATATCAAGTCCATTCCAACGGCGCTTGATGAAGCGGCGACCATTGACGGTGCCAATACCTTCCAGATGTTTTACAAGGTCATTTTCCCAACCCTGAAGCCCATGAATGCCACAGTGGCAATCCTTACCTTCCTGTGGTGCTGGAATGACTTTACCATGCCCCTGGTCATCATCAGCGACCAGAAGAACCAGACGCTGCAGCTTGCGCAGTATGTGTTCAAGGGTGAATTTGCAACTGACTACAGCCTGGCCTTTGCGTCATACCTGTTGGCTCTTCTGCCCATCGTGATCTTCTATCTCTTTGCGCAGAAACAGGTTATCAGCGGTGTTACCAACGGTGCGGTGAAAGCATAAAATGAAAAAGGAGACTGAACAATGAAAAAAGCATGGTGGAAAGAAAGCGTAGTTTATCAGGTATATCCAAGGAGTTTCTGCGACAGCAATGGAGACGGAATCGGAGATATCAATGGTATTACAAGTAAACTGGATTATTTGAAGGAGCTGGGGATCAATGTGATCTGGCTCTCCCCGGTGTACCAGTCACCAAATGATGACAATGGCTATGATATCAGTGACTATCAGGCAATCATGAAAGAATTCGGTACCATGGAGGATTTCGACAGGATGCTGGAGGAAGCTCACGCCAGGGGTATCAAGATTGTTATGGACCTGGTGGTGAACCATACTTCGGATGAACACGAATGGTTTATGGAGAGCAGAAAGTCTAAGGATAATCCGTACCGTGATTATTATATCTGGCGTGAAGGAAAAGACGGAAAAGAACCAAACAACTGGGGATCTGTCTTCAATGGCCCTGCCTGGGAATATGACGGAAACACAGATATGTACTATTTACATATGTTCTCCAAAAAGCAGCCGGACCTGAACTGGGAGAACCCCAAAGTGCGCGATGAAGTATTTTCCATGATGAACTGGTGGTGCCAGAAGGGCATTGACGGTTTCCGTATGGATGTTATCAGCATGATCTCCAAGGCAGAGGGGCTTCCTGACGGGGAGGTACGTGACGGCCTCCACGGAGACGCGTCCCCATATGTACAGAATGGTCCTCATGTCCACGAATATCTGCAGGAGATGAACCGGAAGGTACTGTCAAAATATGATCTGCTCACCGTTGGGGAGTGTGCCGGCGTTACTGTTGAGGAAGCAAAGAAATATGCCTCAGAAAAAGGTACAGAGTTAAGTATGGTATTCCAGTTTGAACATATGGGACTGGACGGCGGAGAATTTTCCAAATGGAGCGATAGAAAGATAAAGCTCACAGAACTGAAAGAAAACCTAACGAAATGGCAGAATGAACTGGAGGGATCAGCCTGGAACAGTCTGTTTTGGTCCAATCATGACCAGCCCAGAATCGTTTCCAGATTTGGAAATGACAGTGTGCGTTACCGCGAGGTTTCTGCTAAAATGCTGGCTACCTGTCTGCACATGATGCAGGGAACCCCATATGTGTACCAGGGCGAAGAACTGGGTATGACAAATATGGAGTTTAACACGGTAGAGGATTTCTGCGATATTGAGAGTATCAATGCATATCACGAATATGTGGACAGCGGTAAAATAGACGGGGAGACCATGATGCGGTATCTGCGTTATAAGAGCAGGGATAACTCAAGAACACCCATGCAGTGGAACGCAGATGTGAATGCAGGATTTTCCACAGGTACTCCCTGGATGAGGGTGAACCCGAACTATGAGGATATCAATGCGGAGGAGCAGGTGAAACGCGCAGATTCTGTATTCTCCTATTATAAGGAATTGATCCGCCTGAGAAGGGAAAAGGAGATCATTGTCTACGGCCACTATGAATTGTTGATGCCGGAAGATGAAAAGCTTTTTGTGTATACGCGCAGCCTGGACAATGAGAAGCTTCTTGTTATCTGCAATTTCTCAGAAGAGGAAACCGTTTACTGTGTACCGGAAGAATTTGCAGGCAAAAAGGTGCTGATCGGCAACTATGAGGGGCAGGAAGCTGCCCACAGCATCAGGCTGAGACCTTACGAAGCTTTGGTGATTGAAAAATAAGGGATGGATCTGTAATCCATACAGACAGAACAGCGGAGATTTCGGTGCATATACGCAGCCGGAACCTTCGCTCTTTATATATCACCGGACAGCCCAGAGTGTGTTTGAAAATTACTTTCGGCAAAGTGTGGCGCACAGCATGCCGAAAGCAATTCTCATATACATCGTTGGCAGGCAGAGATTGTTATCTATGAAAACATACGCTGAAATATCTCTTTGCACGCGTTAAAGCTGCAGGTTCATGTGCAGAACGTTATTTCTACTTATAACACCTCCATAGCTTTTCTGTTTCATTATAGGCAGCAAATCGGTGTCATATACGATATGGGAATGCATGTGACCATCTTTTTATGCGGCAGCATAGGGGCACATCTGAATTTTAGATGTATCCAGGGGGGCGGTTTTGAAGACGGAGAAGAACAGGGGCACAGCAATGATAAGAAGAAGAATGTGGATGCCAATGCGAGTTTTCGATTTTCGAATAGCAGCTTGGGTTCTGATCCGGATGTTTCTGCAGAAGCGAACATGAGAAAGGGATTGGAATTATCGGCATTCTTTTCGGGTCAATCCAGTCACGAGAACAGTGATGGGGCTGCAGAAAGTATTCCCGGCGGCAGATATTAAGGCGGAGTATCTGCCAAGCCACAGGTAAATTGACTCCTTTTTTGGAAAAATAGGAAGTATTATGGAATGGAGTGGAAAAACATGGAAATTACCTGAAAAAATTGTTGTTTAGTTATTGACATATTTGACAGATAATGCTATTATAAAAGCCTACCGGCGAGCTCCGGTGGCTATTTTTACTGGTTTTAGAAATAAAAGTAAAAATATGTTGACAAGAGATAGAAGATATGATATTCTATCAAAGTTGCCGCTGAGACAGATGGTTAACAACTTCAAAGAAATTTGAAAAAGTTGTTGACAGACAGCGAAAGATGTGATAATCTATTATAGCTGTCGCGAAAAAAGTGACAACAACTGCTGAAAACATTAGTTTTCAGAAAGCTACTGATTTCAAAACATTTAATTAAAAAGTTTTGAAAAAAGTTAAAAAAGTTCTTGACAAGCTCGAAACGATATGATAAAATATCAAAGCTGTCAAAAACTGACAGGAACCTTGATAACT
>OAVG01000371.1_pt1 | contig 25932 bp, 19 predicted proteins | sample 1495271 | NCBI WGS metagenome assembly OAVG01 (sample SAMEA2580077, study PRJEB22360) | human gut metagenome | biome: human gut; feature: human-associated habitat; material: faeces | place: Denmark | collected 2008/2010 | reverse complement strand
TCCTGCTCAGTGATATTCAGTACCCTGACCTGAGAGAGGACCGTGTGGCGGTGGAGCTTATGAAAGACTCTGATGGTGACCGCGCCCACGACGTCCGGCTGGAAAATGTGACCTTCCGGGCAGCGGACAGCTGTCAGGCCAACTATATGCTCCGGGTGATGCTCGCCCGCAATGTGGAATTTGTGGGCTGCACCTTCGACTGTGAGCCCAACGAGTGGGGGCGCTGCGCCGCCGACCTGTATGGCGGCAACGAGGATATCCGTTTTGAGGGCTGTGTGTTCCGCCAGATGACCTCCGGCGCGTCCGGCGGCATCTGGGTGCGCAACTGGACGGACAGGGTGGAGAGCCGGAATATCCGCTTCCAGAACTGTGAATTTTACAAGTCCGGTGCCGACGAGCTGCTGGCGGTCTGGGGATGGGGCGGCGCGGTGCGGGATGTCGTCCTCTCGGGCTGCAGCTTCGATGAGACACAGACGCAGGAGGCGCTGGATGCCGGTCACCGCCCGGTGTGGTTCATCACGCTGGGGCAGAGCGGCACCACAGACGTCCGGATGGAGGATTGCACCGTCCGTGCGGAGTATTGCGAGACCATTTTCCGTATGGTAGGCGATAAGACCCGCGCCGTCGTGGACAACTGCGACATCACCATGAAACAGCCGGACAGCATGGCAGAGCACGATATGAAAAAGGGCGCGAACCCCATGCTGGCCCGGGGCAATGACCGTGCCGACGGCAGCACGGTCATCCAGAACAGCCGCATCACCCTGAGCGGCGACAACGGGCGGCGCATCTGCTATCAGCTCAGCGCCTTGAAAGGAAATACGCTGGACGTCTCCCTCGGCTACGGCATCGCCAGCACGAAGGAAGTCAGCGGCAACACCATCCGGGGCCGGATACGGCATAAAGTCTTTCAGGACTGCTCCGGCGTGGAGAATAACAAGGTAGAAGTGCGGAGATTCTCGATTCTGGGATGAACCGCTCATAAAAAGGAGGTTTTATCATGCGAAGAAAATTTATTGCGGCGGTCACATCGGGGGTTCTGGCCCTGACGGTCATGGCAGCTCTGCCCACCCATGCGGAGGCGGTGAGCATCTGGCTTGACCTTACCCCGGGGACGGAAAGCGTCGAGACGTTCCAGTACAAGGACTATGCAGACCGCTATTCGGACGCCTACGAGCTCTATGGCTATGACGCTGAGGCGCTGTTCAACCACTATGAGACGGTCGGCAAGGCCGAGAATCGGGTAGGACGCTTCAAGAAGACGCCGGAAGAAGATGACCGGCATCCCTATGTGTGGGACGCCGATGAGCCGCTGGACCCGCTGCCGCCTTTGGACTTTCACGCGCAGCCGGACTGGTTCGATGCCCGTACCCTCCCGGAGAACCTGTCCAACGTCCGTATCATAAAAGAATATGAGCAGCTGGAAGCCTTTATAGAGAAAGACGAGTGGATCGGAGACCCCGTTCTGGTGCGAAAGGAAGAGCTCCTGACGGAGATGAGCAGCCGCGCCCGGAACTATAGAGGCCGGCGCGGCGGAGCTGACTATCTCCGCGCCATCAGTCAGGACATCGACGTGCTGCTTGATTTCATGGGATAAGGATGCTATAAGATGAAAAGGGAAGAGCCTCACTGCAAAGCGGTGAGGCTCTTTCCTTTGGTGGAGCACAGAGGGTCCGTCTGGCTCACGTGTGGTGGAGCGAAGCAACCTAAATCCGAACCATTGCCCTCTGGGGCATCTTTGGCAGCAATCTCATCGAACGTGATGGTTTTTGTGCCGTCTTTGTAGTTGAACGCAATCAAAACTTTTTCATCATAGAGATAAACAGCATTCACGAACGTATTGATAAGCGTTTCCCGGTGGCTTTTCACGTTCGGGTCGAGTTTGCGGAAGTTGGTGAGCCAAAATTTCACAAAATCTGCGCTGACTTTCGGTTTCGCCAGCTTTTCTTCCGCGATGCGGATTTCCAACTCTTTCTGCTGAGCCTCCAACTTTTCCAAGCGTCCTTTGGTCGAGCTGGTTAGTACACCTGCCTGAATCGCATTTAACAGATTCTCGATGCCGTTCTCTATATCCTTCATCTGCTTTTCCAGCAGGGGCAGCACCGTGTTCTCCTGTTCCTGAAGAATCATCACCGCATCCACGATGGACTGGATACTGTCATCGTCACGAATCATCTTCATGGTTTCGTTGACTACCAGATCTTCCAGCCACTCTTTGCGGACGGTCTTTTTCTTGCAGGTCTTGGTGCGCTTGGCATTAGCACATTTATAATAATGGTGGACGTTCTTATTTCGACTCGTTCCGCACTCGCCGAACATCATCGCTCCACACATTCCACAGAACAGCTTGGTCGTCAGCAAATAATCGTCCTCCGCTTTGTGCCGAGCCGGAGCGCGGCGGTTCTTGGCAATTTTGTCCTGCACACTGTCGAACAGTTCTTTCTCAATGATAACCGGGATGCTATCTGGCATCACAATGTCCTTAAAACGGTTCTCTCCGATATAGCGGCGATTCGTCAACAAAGTTTGAATACTGTTATAGGTGAACTTCTGGTTGCGGTTGGTGGTCACGCCACTGTCGTTCAGCCAGTTCATCAGTTCCTTCATGGTCGCACCATCGTTATACCGCTGAAAGGCTTCTACCACAAAGGGAGCTTTCAAAGGGTCGATTTGAAAGAACTTCTCCTCGTCCACTGTATAGCCGATGGGAATCGTTCCACCATTATATTTGCCCTTCAGAACATTCTCGGTCATGCCGCGCACGACCTTTTCAGAAAGTTCTGCGGAATAGTATTCAGCCATGCCGGTGAGCATACTTTTGACCATAATACCTGCTGGACCATCTGAAATTGGTTCAGTAGCAGACACCAGCTTGACATGGTTTCGCTCCAACTGGTACTCATAATGTGCAGAATCGTAACGGTTCCGGGCAAAGCGGTCAAGTTTCCAGACCAGCACAATGTCAAACAACCGTTTCTCGCTGTCCTTGATCATCTGCTGAAACTCCGGGCGATTGTCCGTTTTTGCGGAGAATGCACGATCAATGTAGTGCTTGACGATGGTGATGCCATTCTTTTCGGCATAGGCCGTGCATTCCCGAATCTGACCTTCGATGGATTCTTCACGCTGGTTGTCACTGGAATAGCGGGCGTAGATCACGGCGGTCATGGCAGGCACCTCCTATTTACACATCATCGAACGGTGGAACGTTCATCTTAAGCAATGTTTCGTATAATGGGTATACCATATTTCAAAGCAAAATGCAAGATTGGATTTGCACAAAATAGGCTTCACTACAACAATATAAGCCCACCAGGCGCAATGTCTAACGCAAAGCGTCTGGCGGGCTTATGTTAAAAGAATCCTTTACAGAAAATCGCACTCTCAGTAGGGGGGTGGAACCGATTCCTTTCAGCTCCGGTATTCAGCAGGCAGCTGGTCCATGGTCTGCCACTTGTCCATGGCTTCTTCCAGCTTCATGCCCTTGGCCACTGCATCGCGGCGGCAGGCGTTGACAGCCTGGATCTCCTTCATCTTGGCACCGGTCAGGGTGTAGCCCTTCATGGCGATGAGGGTAGCCGCCCAAGCCACCATGGGGATGATGCAGAACAGCACGATGACCACCCAGTTCATGCCCGGGGTGTAGGGGTCATACTGAGTGGGCAGGCTCTGCAAGCCCACAAAGCTGACAGCAATACCCACAACGGTAGCGGACAGGCTGGACACCAGCTTGTCCACCAGGCTGAACAGGGTGCCCATGATGCCGGGGATGTAGTTGCCGCTGCGGTAGGTCTCGTAGTCGGAGCAGTCGGCAACCATGGGGATGGGCATATCGGCGGTGGCGTAGTACGCGCCGTAGCCAATGCCGAAGAAGGCGATGAACAGGATGGTGTACAGGTTGAGAGACAGGCCGTTCTCCCCCAGAATGGACAGGGTGAAAGCATCGCCGCGGCCCCAGAGCAGCAGCAGCACCAGCACGCCCACATAGCACACCAGCGCCACGGTAACGTACTTCATCAGGCTGGCCTTCTGGCCTTCCTTCTGGCTGGTGCGGACGGTGAGCAGGAAGAAGGGCACGCTGCACACATAGCCCAGCACCATCATAGGCAGGTACAGGCCGTCGTAGTTGCCCATCATGCAGCCATACAGCATGCACAGCACGGTGGTGTTGGTGGCGATGGAAAGTGCCAGCTTGCAGCCAGCACCGGCCACCATCAGCCGCTGCATGGGGTTATTGTTCTTGATGATCTGGAGGTACTCGTGCAACTTGACCTTCTCGGTCTTTTCGCCGCCGATGCCAAAGTACTTGGGCTGATCCTTCTCCCAGATGCCGATAACAGCCAGCAGGGTGAGCAGAATAGAAATAACGATGCCCACAGGAGCCAGCGTGCGGAAGAACCCGGCAGAAGCGTAGCCGCCCTCATAATTCTTGGCAAGGATGGGAGCAAAGAACTGCATGGCACCCATGCCCAGCAGGCTGCCCACGGTGTTGAAGATGGTGAACAGCGGACGCTGCTTCGGATCATTGGTCAGAACGGTCTGGCCGGAGCGGGTGCAACTGGTCTGGAAGGTGTAGCCGATGACCCACACGGCGTACAGCCCCACAAAGGCAGCGTAGCGCAGCCCCATGGCGCTGGCGGGGATGAGCGGGGTAAGGCAGTACAGCACCAGAATGCTGGCTGCCATGATCAGGTTGCCGATGACCATAAAAGGCCGGAACTTGCCGAATTTGCCGTTGGTGCGGTCCATGAGGGCACCGATGATGGGGTCGGTGATGGCGTCAAACAGACGCATACCGGTGACCATCACCGAAGCAAACAGCATACTCAGCGCCAGCACCTTGCTGCCGAAGGTGGCGATGTAGGAAAGCACCAGCACATAGTACACGTTCGTTGCGCCGTTGTTCAGCGGGAACAGCACCAGCTGGTAGGTTTTGGCGCGGTTGACACTGACAGAAGTGGAATCGTTCATATAGAACCTCCTCCTTTATACCCAGTTGGCACTGGTTGAATTGGATTTTTTCAGATGATAATCGGGGTTGGGGGTATCCACATAACGGAAACAGGCGGTGTCGATACAGTCGCCAGCGACGGCATTCAGCTCCACCTTCCCGTGCAGCGGCACGCGGAACTTGAAGATATGCTCCCCGGTCTGCTCTGCCAGCTTTTTGCCGTCCGCATACAGGGCGACGGTGTTCTGGTTGGAGTAGACCTTGACCTCGATCTCCTTCTCGGTGCGGTCGGTGAACCGCTTGGAGCAGATATGAACGAAGTTCTCCTCGCTCCACCATGCTTTATAGAGGTAAAAGCTGTCCTTTTTGGTCTTGCGGTCAAAGGTCACCAGACCCTTGTGGTTCATGCCCGGCTCGCCGCCCTGATCCCGGGCGTCTGCTGCAAAGTCGAACATATTCCAGACATGGGTCGCCCACAGCCACGGGTGGCGGTCAAAGCACTTCAGCATATACTCGTGGTACTTGGCCTGATACTCCTCGGTGTGGTCGCCCCGGCGGGGGTGGGCACTGTGGAGGTTGGGCATGCCCTCGGCACCGTACTCGGAAAAGCCCAGCGGACGGTTGGGGTATACCAGATGGAAAAAGCCCATCCACAGGTCATTTAAAAACAGCCCCGGCACATACCAGCCCAAATACAAGTTCCAGCTGACAAGGTCGGTGATGTGCGCCACCGGGTTGAAGGGGCCGCACATGGCGTAGCAGGCCAAGGTGGTCAGGCGGGTGGGGTCCATCTCGTGGCACAGCTCGTTGAGCACCCGATGGTTATCCAGCATATCTGCCTTGTCCTTGGTGGAGATGGTGATCTCGTTGGACACACCCCAACAGACGATGGAGGGGTGGTTGTAGTTCTGGTGGATCAGCTCTTTCATCTGGCTGATGGTGTTTTCCCGGCCATTGGGCAGGTGCTCAGAGATATAGGGGATTTCTGCCCAGACCACCATGCCGTACTTGTCGCACAGGTCGTAGAAATACTGGTCGTGCTGGTAGTGTGCCAGACGGACGGTGTTTGCGCCCAGCTCCCGGATCAGCGCCATGTCCTCATCGTGCATCTCCCGGGTGATGGCATTGCCCAGACCCTTGCGGTCCTGATGGCGGGAAACGCCGTGAAGCGGATAAGACTTGCCGTTGAGGAAAAAGCCTTTTTTTGCATCCACCGAGAAGCTGCGCAGCCCCACCTTGGTGGTCACTTCGTCCACCGGCTTGCCGTCCTGCATCAAACGAACCACGCAGGTGTACAGGTAAGGGTCCTTCACGCCGTTCCACAGGTGGGGAGCATCCAGATGGAGGGAGGTCTTTTCGCCTTCGCCCCGGGCAACCGAGTTGCCCTCGGCATCCAGCAGTTCCACCACAACAGTGCCCTCGCCTTCCACCAGCGTTTCCACCTGAATGTCGGCGCTGCCTTCTTTCAGATCGGGGGTGATTTTCACGCCGGTGTCGCCAAAGTGACCCAGTGCAATGTGGTTTTTGTTCACCACCAGCAGGCTCACATCGCGGTAGATGCCGCCGTAGAAGGTAAAGTCCGCTTTCTGGGGATAAACGCGGTCGTTGACGCTGTTGTCTACCTGCACCGTGAGCTGGTTTTCTGCCTGCAGCAGCCCCGTGACCTCTGCCCGGAAGGTGGAGTAGCCGCCGTCATGGGTGCAGAGCTGCTGGCCGTTCAGCAGCACGGTAGCGCTGGCGTTGACGCCCTCAAACTGCAGCCAGACTTCCTGCGAGGCTGCGTCGAACTCCGGCGCGGCAAACGTGGCACTGTAGGTGCAGGTACCGCGCCAGTAGTCGTTTCCACCGTCCTGACCGTCCTTAGAGTTCCATGTATGAGGAAGAGATACGGAAACTGTGTTTCCATCCGGCCCTGTAAATTCCCATCGAGAAGCAAGCAAAGAAATTTGTGTTCTTGTCATTGAATGATACCTCATATTCGAAGTTGCAGAAAGGGCGGCAGACTTAAATACCTGCCGCCTTTCTCGCATTCGTATTAAGGAGAAGAAGAAAAAAGGAAATATCTTAGAAAGAAGTAATCAGGATTCTTTTTTACGGCGAATGTCACGCACCAGCATGACAGCAGAACCAACTGCCAGAACACCGAAAACGACATCCAGAACGATGATGGCGGTCTGCCACCATGCACGGACCTCGACGATTTGTACATTCTCGCTGACGCCGTTCATGGCGTTGGAATTTGCAACCGTGTAGAGGATGTGCTTAGAAGCATCGCGCATGGCGTTACAGACAGTGGCGTTGTCCTTATACTCTTTGAGCTTGGCAGGCCACTTGTTGGCGTCGTTGGCGTCCCATGCATTTCCGCCGGCCACAACGCCCTGAACAACGTCCATATAGTTGTTAGAGTTGGAGAAATCGGTCAGAATGATGCCCTTCATGCCGAACTCGTTCCGCAGGATATTGGTCAGCAGGTTGTAATCGCCGCCGGCCCATGTGGTGCCGAGACGGTTGAACGAGGTCATGACGCAGAGGGCGTTGGCCTGCTCAATGGGATATTCAAATGCCTGCAGGTAGATCTCGCGCGCAGCCTGTTCATTGGTCCAGACACACAGACCGTCGCGGCCGGTATCCTGATCGTTCAGGGCAAAATGCTTCATATAGACGTATACGCCCTTGGACTGGATGCCGCCGACCTGTGCGGCGCAGATCTGGCCGGAGATAAACGGATCCTCGGAGTAATACTCGAAGTTGCGTCCACCGTAAGGTGTGCGGTGGATGTTGACGCCGGGACCGTACAGGCCAGAGTAGGCTTTGCCGGTCGCCATCAGACAGTCGTTGCCCAGACTGCGGCCGACTGCTTCGGCGATCTCCCGGTCAAATGTTGCGGCAAGAATGTCTGCCGAGGTATAACCAGTGGAAGAGCCGCCGCCGGTCAGGGTCGCAGTCAGACCCAGAGGACCGTTCTCGTCCTTCGTAGCAGGCTTTCCGACATTGGAAGCCGAGGCGGTGCTGTGATAGGCAAGACCCACCAGTTTGGTCATATCGCTGAAGGTCAGCTGATTCAGCAGGTCGTCCCAAGTGTACTCCTGTCCGTTGACGGTGATGGAACCATCCATCGGAACGCCGACAAACTGGGAAAGGGTCAAAGTACCTTCTTTGCCCATCGTCGGCATTTCACCAGTGCTTTCGGGCTGATCCTGAATTGCCAGACCCGCAACGATGGCATCGTTGGCGGCGATCTGAACAGCGGCTTGATATGCAGTGGCGGTGATAGCGGCTTTCGGCATGGTGTTTTTCCAGTTGCTGCGGGATACATACACCACGTCGTTAGACGTGTCGTCATCAAATTTGTTCAGGTCCGCGTGATTAAGCTGGTTGGTGATCTGGGTACCGTCCGCAGTTTTTGCATAAGTGGCAATGTCCATAGAAGCCTGCTGATACTGAACGGCCAGTGAAGCGTCGCCGGTTCCGACCATCTTATTCAGATTGACCGTACCGTTGGCGGTGTCTTTCAGTTCTGCTTTTGCTGCAAGGATATTGTTCAGAGCTTCATGAGAGCCGTTGCCAGTTGCAAAATAGTAATTGCCGGCATCCACAATATAGGTCTCTGCGCCGTTCGCATCGTAGGTGCGCAGCTCGCTCTTTGGAACGGTGACATCCACCGAGACGGTCTGGCCTGCGGGGACTGTGACTTTCTCAAAGCCGACCAGTTCGACTGCCGCCTTTTCGATACCGTTCTCCCGGTCATAGTCGGTATAGGGAGACTGCATATAGATCTGGACGGCTTCACGGCCATCCACCGAGCCGGTGTTGCTGACGCTGACCGTAAAGACGAAGTTGTCGCCGTCTTCCTTCATTGTAAGACCGCTGTACTCAAATGTGGTATAGCTCAGACCATAGCCGAATGGATAAGCGACCGTGGAGGCGTAGTCGTACTTGCCGACGTTGGCATTGCCGAGGACGGTGTCCTCGTACCGGGTTTCATAGTAGCGGTAACCGACGTAGATGCCTTCCTGATAGACTTCATAGTACTCATTGCAGGTGTTCTTGAAGGCAAGCCCCTGCTCGGCAGCGTTGGTGTAGGAAGTGACATAGGTGTTCTGCATGGCCGGACTGGTGAGGTTGTCGTAGCAATAGGTGTCCACCAGCTTGCCGCTGGGGTTGACCGTGCCGTTCAGCAGATCGCCGATGGCTTCGATGCCGTTCTGGCCAACTTCGCCGACCCACAGGCAGGCATCCACACCGTAGTCTACGCCGCAGAGGGAAGGCTCGAGGAAATCCAGCTCCATCGGATTGGATACATTGAGCAGAACGATAATGGATTTGACCTGGCCCGTAGCTTTGAGGTCGGCCAGTTTTTTCAGGATATCACGCTCTTCCGAACTGAGGGAGAGGATGTTGCCATCGCCGTCGCCGGTGCCGAACCACGGCAGGTCCGAACCTTCGCCGCAGACGCGGGAAACGACCATAATAGCGGCGTCGCCATAATCGGCAACCGAGTTCCATTCGGCGTTGGTAAAGACGCTCTGCGGAACTTCATTAATGAGATAGCCGCTGTTATCAAAAATGTAGTTGTTCAGGCTGCCGGGAGCCAGCTGTCGACGGTAGTCTTTTCCGGCACCGGTTGTGTAGAAGTTCCAGACCGTTGGATTGACCGAGAACCCGTCGGCTTCCAGAGCATCTTTCAGGTTGAGTGCTTTGGAAGAATCAACGGAACCGGAACCGGTGCCGCCGTAGACGAAATCGGCACTGCCGGTTCCGAACAGGCTGACCTTTGCACCCTGCGCCAGCGGCAGAGCATTCTCACGGTTCAGTAGCAGGGTCGCGCCGTTGGCTTCTGCGGTCTCGCAGATCTCCTGTGCGGCTTTTTCCTGTTCCGCCGCAGAAGCGTAATCTGCCTCAAAATACGTCTCGCCGACATCGCCAATGGTCTTGGTGGATTCGGTTTTCAGGACCATATTGATGATGGAAGCGTAACTGTTTGCAATGGGGCCGCCGATCATGGTAACTGCAAAAAGGAGAGTGAACACGACGGTGCAGACGCTCCAGAGCACTTTTCTGGACTTCTTTCCCGCCGGAGAATTTTTTTTCTGCATGGTAGTCTCCTGTCTTTCCGGTAATTACTGCGGCAGGGTCAGTTCCGGTGCTTCGAGGATGCGATAGGTCAGGGTGCTGTCCTCGGGATCGAGGGAGGGATCCTCGACAGTGATCGTCACGGCCTTGCCAAACTCAGCGAGGAAATCGGAAGCCTTTTTGCTATTGCCTTCGGCGTCGTAGATCGCAGTCATGGCATCCGTCCAGTTATCGGTATCGAATGCACAGTTGCCCCAGCTACGGGTCCACCGCTTGCCTTCCTGCGTCAGGAGGATGCTGGTGGGAGCTTCGAGGCTGTAATCGACATGAGACTTTTCACCATCCGAAGAAGCGGCGGAGGTGTATTTGCCGCTGAAAATGATGTGGCGGCTGCCGCGGGCAGTGCCGTCTTCTGCGCCGAAGATGTTGAGATTGTAATTCAGCTCATAGGTATCGGAACCGGTGAGAATCAGCTGATATGAGGTGATGAAGTACCAAGACATCTGACCAGAAGACAAGCTGAAGGACGTCGTATCGAACATCTTGGTCGGTTTGCCGGAAGAAGCGGCTGGCGCGCGGGAAGCGCCAGAACCGCCGCAGGCGGTCAGAGCAGCGGTGCCTGCAACGGCTGCACAGGCGGTCAGGAACGAACGGCGAGAAATCTTTTTCATTGTGGTTACCTCCTAAAAATTGTGCGACGTGTTCGTCGCTTTGTGTGAAAACAGTATAGGAGGAAAGTAAAAATTTCACAATTGCGATAGCGTAAACTGTTGTTTTTACATCGAAAATTGTAAAAAGGACCGCTGTCCGGTTACAGACAACGGCCGTTTACGGAGTGATTCATGAAAAAAGAATGATGTCCAGACAAAAGACATCGCCGACCTGCTTGGCGACAAGGGAGCCGCCGTATTTTTCGGCAATGCGCTCCATGCTCCTCATACCAAAGCCGTGGTAATTCGGGTCACGATGGCTCTTGGGCAGGCCGTCCCGGAACTCGACCGTGCCGACGCAGGGGTTTTCGGCGTGGATGGTCACCATGCTGTCCTCTCGACGAGCCGTCAGGGTGATGAAACGCTCCTGCTCCGGCGGAAGCTGGCTGACCGCTTCGATGGCGTTGTTCAGGAGATTCCCGAACAGGCTGTACAAGTCAAGCTCTTCCACAAAGTCGAGGGCTGCGCCGCCGACATAACAGGTCAGCTGGATACCGCGCTGGATGCAGAGCGTCCGTTTGTCGGAAAGCAGCACATCCAGAACCTCATTCCCGGTATTTGTGACGGCTTCGTATCCATCCAGCTGCTTTTCCAGTTTTTGGATCTGGGAAGGGGAGACCTGACCATGGAATCCTTGCAGGAGCTGCTTCAGATCGTGGTATTTTTCGTTGACGAGCTGCATATTGGTTTTGCTGTTTTCATATTGGACGTACTGCTCGTGGAGCAATTGACGCATGGCGTCGATGTCGTGACTTATTTTTCGGTGCTCGATCAGCCCGAATTGCAGAACCAGAATGAGAATGCCGGTAAGGATCGCGTAGAAGTTTTCCACGCACTGCGAGATTTGGGTGCGGTCGGCATTCCATAGAGAAATACGCCCCATTCCAATGCAGAGGATCATGATCAGAGCGGAAAACAAAGCCTTGTATTTATTTTCGAGATCAGCCTCCCGTACTGAGATATGAGGGTAAACGACGACACCGGCAAGGAGATAAACGATTCCGTAGCAGAAAAAATCTAATAGGACGACTCCGATGGAATTGGCAGATAAGGCGCCGATCAGAGGAACCATCCGCAGAAGTGTTTTAACGCTGCCGGCAATATTCTGGACGGCATAACCGGATGACGCAAGGGAAACGGCCGTCCAGCCCGAGATCTGAAAGCTGCAATACTCAATGAGGATAGAAAAAGCAAAGATAGACAGCAGAATGGCACATTGTACCCAAAGGATGCTCAGGAATACGCCATTATGCCTGAGCAGCTTGTTCTCGCACCAGCAGAGCAGCATTCCCAGCAGCGTCATCTCGCAGAAAACTCCCCTGTGGGATGACCGCTGGGGGAGATTCCATGAAAAAACCAGCATCCCAATGGAGGTCTGAGCAAGCAAAAGAGGATATCGGATTGCTTGATACCATGCAGGCATCCAGCTATACATCAGTGACTCCCTCCTTTATACTGCGCCAGCGCATTGAGAAACTCTTTGCGACGGGGGCGGCTGATGGAGAGCGTGTCTCCGCCGACGAGGAGCTGATCACCCCGCACCTTATGCACATATTTCAGATTGACCAGATAACTTGAGCTGCACCGGACAAAATGAGCTTCCCGGAGCTGTGCTTCAAGTTTGGAGAGCGTTCCCCACTGCCGGATCTGTTCGGCTCCGACGTGTACGATGATGTCGTGGTTTGAAATCTCGATGTAAGTGATGGAATCAGCGGAGACACGCCGACCACCGTCCCGGGTGCGGAGGTCGAGGGTGATATCGCTGGAACGGTACGAGAGCATCCGCAATGCACGCTCCAGCTTGCTGGAAAACGAGTTGTAAGCCAGCGGTTTAAGGATATAGTCAAACGCATTGACTGAGTAGCCCTCAATAGCATACTGCGTCAGGTTGGTCACGAAGATAATCATAACATTCTGGTCAGCTTCACGAATGCGGTGGGCAACTTCCATCCCGCTCATGTCCGGCACACGAATGTCGAGAAAAAGAAGGTCAACATCCCGTTTGTAGTGCTCCAACAGGTCGAATGCATTTTTGTACGCATCCAGAACGTACTCAAAATCAGCGTGTTCGCTCTGGAATTTTTGCAGGTATGCTTTCATCCGCTCCATCTGTGCGGCTTCATCTTCCAGAACACAGATTTTCAGCATTTGCGATTCCTCCCTTCCGAAATAGGGTCAAGTGAATTATAACATAGAATGGATGTGTTTTTCAATTTATATGGAGTACTTGTGACAACATAGACTTGATTATAAGTCCTACTATCACCGCTTTATCGCGATAAATTTTGCGAAACTATATTGACGCGCCTACACTTCCATGATACCCTTTATTCCAAATCCTGACTGAAAAAATGGTGGTTCTCACCGTGATAACCACCACTTTCAGCGGATATTACCCAGAAAGAACGTACCGCCCCGCAACACACCCGATTCATTTTGCCGCCGATTCACCCGACAAAATCATCGCTGCGCTGCATGGGCGGTATTTTTCTTTTTCACAAATAAAATCTTATGTAGTTGTTCAATCTTCTAAAATTCGTTTTTAGTTGTTGACTACACAACCGTAAAGTGTTATTCTTGTGCTTGAAAGAAGCAGGTTGTAGTGTCTGCACTGCGCCCGGCTTTCTTCATACTGTACCTTGAATCTTACATAAGCCGTCTGAACGAGATACTGTGCCACGACCTCACACTTTCTGTGAGTGAGCCGGACAACGCCGCTGCACAAACAGGGGCAGGAACTTCGTTCGGAGCAAACGGTGACCCCATTACATGAGCAGAACAACCTCTACTTGTTTTTTGCATCTTAACGATTCGGAAACATTTGTTGAAAATGCGTTTTGAGCGCAGCGGTAGAGGGCAAGAACCGTCCCGTGGCCACAAATTTTCAATTCTTGAAAATGTTGTGCTCCACTGGGACTTCACTTCTGCAATGCGTCTGCATTTCCGAAGTGATCTTGTTGGGGCGTGCCTGCCCCAAACCCTGCTCATGGTTCGCACCTGACGGTGCGAACAGCAACGGCGTGTCGTGCTTACATAACTTCACCGAGGAGTTATCGAACAGACAGGAGGTACAATGACCAAAACGAATGTTCAACCGATCCCTAGCAATTCCCAGCACCACGACACGCCGAACAGCAAAACGCACGTCATCAAGTTCCGTGTGACAGCGGAGGAAAAAGCGTCACTGGAACTCACTTGCAAACTCCTGAATCTCTCCCTCTCCACTTTTATCCGCTGCGCCATCCACAACGTCAAGATCGAGAAAACAGTCATCGTTGCAGGCGGTGGAGAAGAAACCCTGACCACTGTTTCCACCCTGCTTGCCCAGTGCAGCAAGATGGGCGGCAACCTCAACCAGCTTGCAAGGTATTTCAATTCTGGCGGTGCGGACACCGAGCAGATACGGGCGAAACTCCTTGACGAACTTGCAGACCTGACCGCATTTCGGCTGCACGCCGAGAAAGTTCTGGGTGAACTGTATGGCAACGCTCAAGCATATCAGCTCTAAGAACTCGGACTACACCGCCATCGAAGCGTACCTCGTTTACCAGCACGATGAATTTACCGGCAAGGTAATTCTGGACGAACAAAGCCGACCCATGCTGCGAGAATCGTACCTGCTCGACACCCTTGAGTGTGGCGATTTCTCGTTTGCAACGGCCTGTCTGCTGGCAAACCGCAAGTATGGTAAGAACATCCAACATGGTGATATCAAGAGCCACCAGTATATCATCAGCTTTGACCCAAGAGATGCAGCCGACAACGGCTTGACCATGGAAAAGGCACAGGCACTTGGCCTGAAGTTTTGTTCTGAAAATTTCCCCGGTCATCCCGCCATCATCTGCACTCACCCGGATGGGCACAACCATTCGGGAAACATCCATGTCCACATCGTGATTGGCAGCATCCGAACACGAGAGGTGGAGCGCAAGCCTTATATGCAGAAGCCCCGCGACTGGCTAGAGGGCATGAAACACTCCAGCACGGCCCAGACCATGCGGCACTTGCGTGTCGAGGTCATGGAACTGTGCGAGGGTGCCGGACTGTACCAGATTGACCTGCTCAACGGCTCGAAGGAGCGTGTCAGCGAGGCCGAATATTGGGCAAGGCGGCGTGGGCAACAGAAACTTGATCTTGCAAACGCAGCCCTCACCGCAGCCGGACAGCCGCCCAAGCAGAAGAAGTTTGAAACCGTGAAAGTCGCTTGTCGGGGCGAGGCCCCTCCATTTGCTGCACAAACCGCTCGGTCACTCAAAAGCCCCACTGGGGCTTTTGTTGCTTCGCAAACGCGAACCTTGCGGAAGCAGATTTCTTCAGTGCTGTACCGCACAACGAGTTTTGAAGAATTTTCTGATAGGCTCATGCAGCAGTACGGCATCACGGTCAAGGAAAGCCGTGGACAGCTCAGCTATTTGCCCTCTGGCAGAACGAAGTTCATCCGGGCGAAACATCTCGGTGACAAGTTCGATAAGGCAGCAGTGCTTTCCACGTTGCAGGCAAACACCGAACGCAAACCCAAGGTTCAGTTCAAGCAGGATACCATCGGGAAACTGATCGACATCCAGTCGAGGATGACCGAGGGCAAAGGCATCGGCTATAAGCGTTGGCTCACGAAACACAATCTCAAAGTTATGGCACAGACCGTGAAGCTTCTGCAGGAAAAGGGCTTGACCGACGAGGACGCTCTGAACCAGCGCATCGCCGAACTGGAAACCAAGTATCACGATGCACTGGCGGTGGTGAAAGACCTCGAAGGTCGCATGAAGGCCAACAAAAAACTGCGCTATCACATCGCAGCCTACACCAGTACCAAGGGTATCGTACAGCAGTTCAATACTGCCAAGCGACCCGCAGCCTTTGAGGAACAGCATCGTGCAGAGCTGACAGCGTACCGGGCGGCAGCAGCCTATTTCAAGGCAAACAACATCACAAAGCTGCCCAGCCCGAAAAAGCTGGAAGCCGAGTATGCGCAACTGGCATCCGAAAAGGCAAAGTTCTATGAGCAGTACAAGGAAACCAAGGAAGAACTGCTCAAACTGAAAACCGCAAAACAGAATGTTGCGTCCTTTTTCCGGGAGGAAGAACCGGCGCAGCAGGAGAGATAAAGGAGTGTGCGTATGATCAATCTGAAAATCGACCCGGAGTTCCAGAATCAGATTCCGCCGCTGACGGACGATGAGTACAAGCAGCTTGAAGAAAATATCCTCAAAGAGGGCAAGCTGCTCTCTCCTTTGATCGTCTGGGGTAATACCCTTGTTGATGGACACAATCGCTATGCCATTCTCCAGAAGCATCCTGAGATTTATTTTTCCACCATGCCGCTCCGATTTGAGAACCGCGAAGAAGCCGTTGCGTGGATCTGCCGGAATCAGTTGGGACGGCGAAACCTGAGCCCCGAACAGAAACGCTATCTGCTTGGGAAGCAGTATGAAGCCGAGAAGAAAGCTGCAAAAATCTTTCGGGGCAATCAGTACACTTTAGCAAAGAAAAGTGGTGGTGATCACGGCGATAACCACCACTCCGGGAAGAAAACCTGCGACCGGATCGCAGAGGAAAACGGTGTCAGCCGTGCCTCCGTTCTTCGTGCCAGCCACTATACACGAGGCATCGACATCGCAGACAACCTCTCTCCCGGCATCAAGCAGAAAGTCTTTTCCGGCGAAGTGAAGTTTACCAACGAAGAAATGTCCAAACTCGTGCAGGCAAGTGCCGAGCATCGTTCAGATGTCCTTGCTCAAATCCTGCATCCAGAGGCATTGGAAGTGTTGGAATCTGCCAGCGCTGAATTTGAGCCTGAAAAAGCGGAACCCGTTCCCATGCCCACGCCACAAACAGAAGAATTCCGGTGCTATCATGTGCCGGACGAGTTTATGAAGGTTTACAAATCCTTGAGCCGTGCGACCGAAATGATGAAAAACTCATGGAAGAAAACGCTCAAAAACAATCCCAGCTATTTCACTGACCCGGAAAAGCAGAAGGTTCTCCGCTTCGCAATGCAGAGGCCTGCTAACTACCTGACTGAAATCGAAACCTATCTGGAAAAGGCTCTTGCAGAAGCCCTTGAAGGAGAAAAGACCGCATAACGACAGGCACTTGTAAGCCATCAACGAGCCACCAGCCGCAAGTGCAGGGCGGAAAGCATCCGCGCCCTTGCGCCTGATAAAAATTGGAACTTTGATTTTCTCGCCCGACTTTGCCACGGTGGGACGATCAAAGGAGCGTGCGTTTGAACAAAAAGAAAAAGTCCACAAACACTTCCCCTTATCCCGATGAAGCCATCGAACGTCTGGCACGGGCATTCTACCCGGCCATCCTTGCCTGCTGGAACAGCGAGGAAGGCCAGCGGGAGTTTGCCGCGTGGCAGGCGGAACAGGCTCATCATGCAAACAACGAAAAACAGGAAGTTCCCACTGGGGAACTCCCTGTTGTACATATCGCTATCGTCTGTGGCTTTTGGCAGGGTGCGTCCGGCAGGGCGCACCCTATTTTTGCTTTGAGCCTTCACCGGCTTTTTGAGCTTCAGCCCTCTGCTTCCTGAATCAGAATCGTCAGCTGCTTCTGAACGCTGTCATCTGCTGTGACGGTCAGATGAATTTCACCCGCAGCTTCTCCTGCACGGATCACCGCCATACAGCAGCCGTCAAAGGTCTCGCTTTCCGGGGTGTCGTAACGCTCCTCGGAGCAGGGGTTTGCGCTGCCTACAGCTTCCAGAATGCCTGCACCCTCCAGCTCCACCTTCAGGGTGTGTTTGGCGTGCAGATCGGCGGTGCCATTTGCGTCCACGAATTGGATCATCACAAAGGCGGCATCCTCGCCGTTGGCTTGCAGGGTCTTACGGTCTGCTGTAAGGGTCAGCTGTGCATCCTGTGCGGTGCGCAACGTGAACTCGCCGTCACACACACCGCCGGTATAGCCCACAGCCTTCAGCTCGCCGGGAGCGTAGGGCACGCTGTAGGTGGCGGTAAAATCCACCACGGTACGGCGGCCCAGAGAAGCACCGTTCAGGAACAGTTCCACTTCCTCCGAGGCGGAGTACACATCCACCGAAGCCGTCTGTCCCTCAAAACCGGGCCATGTCCAACTGGAAAGGTTATCCTTGAACATCCAAGGCGTTTTGCTGGAGGTCTGACCGTTGTGTTCCATTCGCAGCACTGCCAGATAGGGTGCCTTCCTCAGACCGTAAACGATCTCCCGCAGATAGCTGATGGGGCGGCGGTTGCCCAGCAGATCCAGATCTCCAATATAGGCGGTGCGTTCCGGGTAAATGCTGCTGAAGTTGGCACCACCATCGTAATGGAAGATGCCGCAGCCTGCCTCCCCCAGATAATCGTAGCCAGCCCATGTGAAGTCGCCAATCATGTGAGGATTCTCCTCCACGATGTGCCACAGCCGCACGATATCTGCCGGGTAAGTCTCGGTGCCCAGCACTGCCTTGTGGGGGTGCAGTTCATGCTCCAGCACATGGCGTCCGGTAAGGTAGTTCAGACCAATGACATCGCAGGAATCCTCGCAACCGGACAGCGCCTCGGTCAGCAGCGGATGGGTGGCAAAGTAGTCGCCCTTTTCCCCGGACATCAGGCTCATAAAGCTGTTCAGGGCATTGCTGCCGCCGCCATCGCCGCCGGAGGGACCGGGCTGCGCCGGGAATTTTCGCATCACATCCCCCATGATCTCCCGCAGGCGGTAACCGGCTGCCATAAGGCCGTTAAGGGCGTTGGTGGTGTAGCGGGTGGGGTCCAGCTCCCGGAAGGTGTTGCAGAGCCGCCGGTTGGTCTCTGCTCCGCTTTCCGAGCCAGCCTCGGAGATCTCGTTGCCCACACAGTACAAAATAACACTGGGATGGTTGTAATCCTTGGCCACCATCTTTTGAATGGTGGGCTTCCAGTCCTGCTCAAAGTACAGAGCATAGTCGTAGGGGTTTTTCCGCACGTTCCATACGTCGCTCAGCTCGTCCATTACCAGCACACCGTACCGGTCGCAGGCATCCAGCAGCGCCCGCCCTGCCGGGTGATGGGAGGAGCGGATGGCGTTGAAGCCCGCTTCCTTCAGTTGACGGATGCGGCGCTCCTCGGCATCGGGCAGGGTAGCTGCACCAAGAATGCCGTTGTCGTGGTGGATGCAGGCACCCCGTAGCTTGACGGTCTGCCCGTTGATGCGTACCCCATGCGCTGCATCGATGCTCAGGGTACGGATGCCGAAGCCGGTCTCTTTCCGGTCCAGTTCTTCCTCGCCCTCCAGCACCTGCATGGTGCTGGTGTAGAGGTTGGGGTTCTCCGGGCTCCACAGAGCCGGGCTGTCCACGCAGTACCGGAAGGAGACGGTTCTGCTTTCGCCGGGTTGGAGCAGGAGGTTTTGCCGGTCGGTGAGCACTGCCGTGCCCTCCCGGCAGATGGTCTGCTGCAGGGTCACCCGTTCTGTAACAGTGCTGGCAGACTGCACCTGTGCCGTCACATCCAGCAGGGCAAAGCCCTCGTCCGCCTCCCGGGTGGTGATACGCACGGTATCCTGCGGCAGATAGACCTTGTTGCCCACCAGCAGCCGCACCGGGCGGTAGATGCCGCTGCCGGTATACCAGCGGCTGTTGGGTTCCAGACTGTTATCTGCAATGACCTTCAGCAGGTTGTCGGCACCATATTTCAGGTAGGGACCAGCCTCCACGGTAAACTCCGCATAGCCGTTCACGTTCCGGGTCAGCAGCCAGCCGTTCAGGTAGACCAGCGCCGTCTGGTACACGCCCTCAAATACGAGGGACACCGGCTTGCCTTGCCACGCCTGCGGTGCGGTAAAATGCTTCTGAAAAATGTACTCGCCGCCGGGGTAGAAGCCGGTCTGTGCACCGTTTTTCGTGTCCGGGGTGCGGGCTTCATGGATCATGGCATCGTAGGGCAGATGCACGGTTTTGGTCTGGGTATTTCCCAGAAAGGAATTCATCCGGGAATTGCCATCTCCCTTTTCTACCGTCCAATCTGCGTTGAAATTCTGTCGAATCATGCCTGTGCCTCTTTCTGGTGTTCAGCATCCCACTTCTTATTGGCCTTTTCCACATCCAGGAAAGCCAGCAGCACTGTAATAATGATGCCGATCACAAAGGGGAAAGTGATGTACAGGTTGAAGATCATCCGAATGGCGCTTTCGCTCTGGACCGTTGCGGTGCCCACAAAGCCGCCCAGCTTCAACAGCCAACCCACAGCCGCAGTACCGATGCCGCCGCCGACCTTCACGCCCAGAGAGGAGCAGCTGTACATCATACCGTCCATGTGGACGCCGGTGGTGCGTGTGGTGTAGCCGCTGGCCTCAGCAATAAGAGCGTTCAAAGAGCCGCTGAGGGTACCTGCAAAGACGCCCTTGATGAACATGAACAGCAGGAACATGGAGAGATTCTTCTGCATGGCAAAGTAGATCATGGGAATGCCCAGCACGCTGCTGATGGCGTAGCCCCAGAAGTTGACCTTCTGCATACTGCCGGTCTTTTTGATGAGGACAGGCGCAAAGGCCAGTGCGATGATAACAGGGAACATCTTCATCATGGAGAACTGACCCAGCAGGCTGCCATCGCCCCAGTAATAGGTGGCGCAGAACACACCGGCACCGGTGGTCAGGTTGCTCATGATATAGTACACGATGTAGATGGCAAGGATCATCAGGTAATACTTGTTGTGGACGAGGATCTTAGCAGTCTCGGCAAAGCCATGCTTTTTCTCCTCGGCAACTGCTTTGCCTTCCTCTGCGGCTTCGCTGGTGTTGCCGCTCAGTTCTTCCTCCGGCAACTCTTTAACTGCAAGGCAGCTGATGGTGTTGACCACCAGACCAACGATCGCGAAGATCAGAGCCGTGGTACGCCAGCCTGCGGCACCGCTGCCGAACTTCTCCACCATGCCGGTAACGGCAAAGCCCATAAAGATGTTGGTGACGACCGCAAACATAAAACGGAAGGAGCCCAGCTGCACACGCTCATTGTTGTTCTTGGTGATCAGTGCCACCAGAGAGGAATATGCAATGCCGTTGGCAGTATAGAACACTGCGTTCAGTGCCGTGTACACGATGAAGAAGTAGATATACTGCATGGTAGTGCTGCCAGCCGGGATGGCAAACAGCAAAAACAGGCAGAGGGAAACACCTACCTGACCAAACAGCATCCACGGACGTGCCTTGCCCAGCTTGGAGTGGGTGCGGTCGATCAGGGTGCCAAAGATCACATCGCTGATGCCGTCCAGAACCTTGGAAGCCAGCATCAAAGAGCCAATGATGGCGCTGTCCAGACCCAGTGTTCCGGTCAGATAAAGCAGTACAAAGCTGGAAACCAGACCATAGGAGCAGTTAGAGGCCAGATCGCCGGAACCGTAGGCCAGCTTCTGATACCATTTCAGATATTTTTTCTCTGTCGTTGCAGTAGCAGACATGGGAATTCTCCTTTCAAGATGTGCTGTATCATTCACGGCGACAGAATGCGTCTGTCGCTTTACATTTTTTCAAAAGCACTCTATAATAAAGCTATCGGCCGCACAGCTTTTACAGAATGTTTTTGTATTGTGCCTATATTTTAGCAATTCCGTTCACATTCCACAATGACAGCATCGTGTGCCGCATCCATCAGATTGTATCATATTCGCACATTGCGGAAAAGGAGACTCTTTCATGAAACCGGATTCCACCAGCTATGAGAATATTTTGGAGGTTGAAAACTGGGGCAGTCAGCTCTCTACCTTCTACAAGATCATGTCCCCGGTGCAGATCACACTGGAGTCCTGTACCGGTCTGGGAGAAACCGACCAATACAGCATTCAGATGTTCTCACCGAATGGCTGCTGGCTGCATGAAAACTCTATGGATGCTTTATTCCGTGCCCTCAGCTCCCGTCCGCTGCACCGCCACGATTATTTTGAACTGATGCTGGTGTTGGAAGGGGAGGTCATCCAACAGATCGAGGAAAAAGAATACCCCTACCGTGCCGGAACCTGTTGTCTGGTAAACCGCAACATCCTCCATAACGAACGCTTCATTGGCCCCGCCAAGCTCTGTTTTCTTGGTCTGTCTGTGGATTTTGTTCGCAGCCTGACGGAATCTGCATCCCTGCAATTATTTGAAGCCGAGCGCCATCTGCCGGAAAATCCCGTTTTGCAGTTCATGCTGGCAAATCTGGGACAAGACCTCCGAAAGGAATATCAGGACCTTTTCCCCACACCGGAAAACACCGATAGTGTTCAAACCCTGGCAACGCTCATCGCCCGCATGACCCACATCCTGCACGAACCCAGTGCCGCCGCCACCTATTATTTGAAGGGCGCACTTTGCGAACTGTTCGATTTTCTGTCGTCCGGGTTCTATGTCACCCCGGTGCACCTGAGCAGCAGCCCCGAAAGCCTGCTCTTTCTGCGTATCAGCCGTTTGCTGGAAGATACAGATGGTCGGTTGCCTCGCAGCGAACTGGCACGGCTTTTGAATTACAATGGCAGCTACCTCAATTCCATCGTCCAGCGCCGCACCGGTCTGTGCCTTTTTGATTACGGCATGACCTTCTGTTTCCAGAAGGCTGAACGGCTGCTGCGGGAAACAACACTTTCCGTCAGTGAGATCGCCCTACAACTCAAATTTACCAACCGCACCCACTTCTACGAACTGTTCCGGCAAAAGTACGGCATGACCCCGCAACAATGGCGCAAGATGCAGAAAAGCGCAGAGCACTCTGAATAAGGTGCTCTGCGCTTTTCTCTTAATCTTCCAGTCCGTGGCTTCCGGCTGCGTTTTTCAGATACTCCTTCGGGTTTCCGTTCAAAATCAGTTCGGCATACGCCAGCGGATCGTTATAGATGAGATAGTCCAGTTCCGTTCGCTGTGCCATGGTAACATCCAGAGCCTCTTCGACCCCGGTGCAGTCAATGGAAATTTTTCTCCCATCTTGGAGAGTCAACTCCACATACCCGGTATCCATGTTAAACTTGCAGGCTCTTTCATCGTACTTCATAATCATACCCTCCAAATCTTGTTATTGGCTTACGGTCTATGACAAGGCATCGGAGTTTTGCGCCGTCCACAGGAACCTTCGTTGTTGTACCCGAAGAAAACGAAAAATCCGAACCCTTCTCCAATCGGAAACAGGTTCGGATTTTTCTTGTTTGGTGGAGGCGATGGGAGTCGAACCCATGTCCGAAAAGAGTTCAGCGTAGGTGTCTCCGGGTGCAGGCGATCTACAACATTCCCTCCGCGTCACGCCGGTCGTCAGGCTAACGCTTCAGTAGCTTCATGAGTTCCTGCCGGTCCGCAAAGCTTAGGTCCGTTCAGGTGCTGTGTCTAAAGGACGCCCCGGCCCCACACGACACAAGAGTGGGCGGAACGCGCAGCACTCAGGCTGCGAGCAACTGAGAATTATTATTGTCAGTTAATTTTTTGGAGGAGTTTAGAGCAGTTCCCCCACTGCTACCCGCTGCCCAGGCCTCGCTCCCCCCGTCGAAACCTTTACGCCCCCATAAAGCGCATGTTGCCATGCGCAGAAAGCTTGGTGTTCTCAGGGCAGGAATGCTGCCTGAAAGAGATTTAGCAGAATTTGCCGTTGGACTTCACAGCCCGGTCGATGGAGCGCTTGGCGTCGCGCTTGGCGGCGTCGGCACGCTTGTCGTAGAGCTTTTTGCCCTTGCACAGGCCGATTTCCATCTTGACGCGGCCATGCTTGAAGTAGAGAGAAAGGGGAACGAGAGTATAGCCCTGCAGCTTGCACTGCTGGTGCAGGCGCCGGATCTCGGTCTTGTGGGCCAGCAGACGCCGCACCCGCAGAGGGTCCTGATTGAAGATGTTGCCGTGGTCGTAGGGAGTGATGTGCATTCCCTTGACCAGCAGCTCGCCGTCCTCAATATCGACCCAGCTGTCCTTCAGGTTGACGCCGCCGGCACGCAGGCTCTTGACCTCGGTGCCTTTCAACTCGACGCCCGTTTCCAGCGCTTCGAGCACGAAATACTCGTGACGCGCCTCGCGGTTTGTGGCGATGGTCTTTGTCGCCGGACGTTCCTTGGCAGGTGCCATGAAGCGCGCCTCCTTTCCTTTACTCCAGAAGCCGTTTTCATAAGCATTGCACACCGTCCGAACGGCCTTTTTGCTCGCATACTGCGTTGTTTCCCCTTGCAATCCACCAAGGATCGCTGCGGGAAACCGCCTTGTATACGGGCAAAAATTCTCGTCGTTCGGCGCACCCTGCTTATAAAAGCAGCTTCTTTGTCTTGTCATTATATCACATTTTGCTGGATTTTCAAGAGCGATTTTTGAAAGAATCGTTAAGGTTCTATAAAATCTGCTCTTTACAGCTCGTCGCGGCCGGAGAGCGCGCGGTAAAGCGTCGTCTCATCGGTATACTCGAGGCTGCCGCCCACGGGCAGGCCGTAGGCCAGACGGGTGGTCTTGATGCCCAGAGGCTTGATGAGCTTTGCCAGATACATGGCCGTGGCCTCGCCCTCGACGGTGGGGTTCATGGCCATGATGACCTCTTTCACCTCGCCGCTGCCCAGCCGGGCCAACAGCTCCTTCACCGAGAGCTGTTCGGCGCCGATGCCGTCCATGGGGCTGATGAGGCCGTGGAGGACATGATACAGGCCGTGGTACTCCCGGGTGCGCTCAAAGGCCTGCACATCGCGGGGCGTCTCGACCACGCAGATGGTGGAGCGGTCCCGCTTGGCGCTGGAACAGATGGGGCAGAGCTCGGCCTCGGTGTAGTTCTGGCAGACGCGGCAGCGGTGGAGCCGGGTGTGGGCGTTCTGGATGGCCTCGGCCAGTGCCGCGGCGTCCGCGTCCGACATACTCAGCACCTGATAGGCCATCCGGGTCGCGCCCTTGCGGCCGATGCCCGGGAACTGGCTGAACTGCTCAATAAGCTTTTCCAGCGGCGCTGCGGTGTAACCCATGCGTATCCCTCCCGCTTAGAGGCCGGGGATGTTCAGACCGCCGGTCAGCTTGCCCATCTCGGCCTCGGCGGTTTCGTCCACCTGCTTGACGGTGGCGTTGACGGCGGCGGCCACTAGGTCTTCCAGCATCTCGATGTCGTCGGGGTCAACGGCCTCGGGCTTGATGGTGATGCCAAGGATCTCGTGCTTGCCGTTCATGCGGACAGTGACCATCTCGCCGGAGGCGCTGCCGGTGTACTCGGCGGCTTCCAGCTCGGCCTGCTTGGCCTTCATGTCATCCTGCATCTTCTGAGCCTGACGCATCAGGGCGTTCATATCGGGGCGGCCAAAGCCTGCGGGCATTCTTGCTTTCATAGTTTGTGTTCTCCTTGTTTGTTGGTTTTATTTTTAGCGGCCTTGCCCTCTCAGTCTCGCATCCGCTCGCCAAGGCCGGGTTGCGGCTCCCAGCATCCGCTTCGTGCTTTATAAAAAGCACTTGCGTCTTGCTGGCCGCGGCCCCAACAGCGCCTCCCTGTTTCCGCCACTGGCGGCGGTCGTCGTTGTTGCCCCCAAAGGGGGAGCCACTGGCGTGCCGGTCAGGCTTGCATGGGATGAGCAAAGCTTGATCTATCGTGAAATATAGTGCCCTGCTGTCTAGGCCAGCGGCAGCTTGACAAAGTGCGTTGTCCAGAAGCGGCTGCCCTCTGTAGCAAGGCCCGCCCTTTTGCGCCATATTGTGCCTCAGGCGTCCAGCTCAGAGTTGCCCGGCCTGCCAAAGGCTCCCCCTTTGGGGGAGCTGGCGCGTCAGCGCCTGAGAGGGCTTTTCTTCGCGCTGTCCTCAATGCTCACGTCCAGACCCAGCTTTTCCAGCGCATGGAGCGACTGTTCGGCGTTGGAGATGTGCTTTGCGGCGGTGCGGGGCTCATAGGGGCCGATCGGCACCGCGACGCCTGACACCTGCGCGATGAGCTTTTTGATGAGACGCTGGCTGTCCTTGTTGACACGGATGAAGTCCCGGAAGGTCTTGCCGCCGTCGATGAGCACCCGTGTGCCGTCGAAGTACGCCTTCGATTTGCGCAGGTAGCTGTGGAGCATCGGGTCCTTCTCCTGTAAGAGCTTGACGACCTCGCTCCACTGCTCGAAGGGATTGATACCCTCTGCGGCCACCTTGCGGGGGCGGCTGAGAGCCGGGTCGGCGGTGTACTCCGGGGCAGGTGCTGCCGGGGCGGTAGACTCCACCGGTTTCTCTTCCGGTACGGGCGGGACTGGCGCAGTGACCGGCGCAGTCGGCTCATCCCATGGCAGGGGGGCCGACTCCGCCACCGGCGGCTCG
>OAVG01000365.1_pt1 | contig 26452 bp, 36 predicted proteins | sample 1495271 | NCBI WGS metagenome assembly OAVG01 (sample SAMEA2580077, study PRJEB22360) | human gut metagenome | biome: human gut; feature: human-associated habitat; material: faeces | place: Denmark | collected 2008/2010 | reverse complement strand
AATACTTATCCCATACGGCTTTTCATCCATCCAGTAAACCAATCCACTACATTTAGAGCAAAGAACGCCACAAATAGAATCCAGTGCTCTCCTAATATATAGCTTAAAACCGCCACCGTTGCTCCTGTAACCGCATTATAAGTATCAATGATGTTATTACCCATTTTCTTCATTTACCTCACTTTCCTTTCTTTTGCAAAATAAAAAGGCCCTCTGGCCTTCTACTGCTGCTCTGTTGCTCTTGCGTCCTGTGCTGCATAAAACTGCTGTGTAAACTCGTCAATCTCCTTCCTCACTGTCTCTTTGTTTGCTTCATAAAGCTTGCTGTCTTGGATGTTCTGGCTTACATTGTCCCCGTCTCCGTCTTCTGTGATTGTTGCATTTAAGTAAGCCACGGTACGGTCCGAATCCGGGACCTTGATCTCCCCGGTGAGTGTGATGCTTTTCTTTGTTTCTAACATTGTTGTTCTCCTTTCTTATTTTGCTATATACATAATGTTGATTGGTAACCACACATTGTTCGGCAGGGTCGAAGGATATGTGTTTCCTTCTCTATATCTACCGATTTCAATTGCTCCATCCGTCTTAACTTGGGTCATAAAAATTGCTTTCCCGCTGCCCTGGTGTATTGTCACTATGGCAGCGTGTGGAAGTGCGCCGGTAGGAAGAGGCATCATTGTTAATGCCGCTGTGGAGCCATCGGACAACGTAAGATTAGATTTTGTCGTTACTGTCCCGCGAATATTTATGATTTTTCCAATGGCCCGATACTTAAGTCCTGCCGCTGAATCATATGTATTAAATGCAAAGCCGTTAAGAGCAATATTCACCCAACCGGTATCAGTTTCTAATGTTGTGAGCCTGTTATTTGTCGTAGTTTTATAGCTGTTTACATCGTTTCTCAAATTCGTCAGGTTAGCATCCATAGTAGAAATTCTAGTCTGATTTTGTGAAATTGACGCCTGGTTCACTTCAATCCTCTTGCCCAGATCAGATCTTGTATTATTTATTTCTGTAGACAACTCGGCGTTACTATTTGTCTGCCTCTGATCTGCATCATTTAGCCGTTCTCTTAAGTTTGTAAACACTGTGCCAGCTTCATTTTCTCTTGCATCCACAACCTCTGCAAGAGAAGGGTTCGATTGTGACATTTCGTCTAAGAGCCTGTCATATTTTTGATCCAGTCTGTCCTGTTTTGCTGTATAGATGTCTATAACTGCCTGTTTAGCCTCCATATCTGCCTTGCTTTCCTTGTTGATCGTGTCGATGCCGTCATGGATGCTTTGTCGTACATCCCGTCCAAAGACAGCATTTTTTATATTATTTAATGCTTCTTGTATTGTCATATTGCTCCTTTCTATCCTATCCTTTTCCACATATATACCGTTATATATGGCTGTAAATTCCCGGCATTTCCGCCTCCTGCGGAAGTTGTATTTCCGCTGTTTCCGCCCGTGTTTCCACTATTTCCTCCCGTGGTACATGTCCCAGAAGAGTTCATGGTATGTGTATGGTTACCTGTTGTGTTTGATTTATAAGAGGTACTTCCAGATTCGAAATTGTTGGGCTTGTTATAACTTGTACCTTTCTGTACAGCGCTCTTATTAATACCCAAATAGTGAAAATGATTTCCAGCCCCCTGCATCGTATGAACATGATTCGGAACACTATGTGTATGATTATTTAGGCTATGTACGTGATTATTAAGCCCATGTGCGTGGCTCTGCAACTCCTTATGCCCTCCTGATTTCTCAACGGCATTAAACTCCCCCTGACTTGTATCTACCCCGACGATCGTTCGTCCTGTTGCAAATGCTGTCCAGCTGCCGCCGAAAAAGGACGCCGGATTCGCATTGTTAACAGAGATGTAGATACTGCCCACGGGCCACAGCTTGTTTGTTACTGCGTCCATTTCCACCTTCACCTGCTCCGCAGTATTTGCGGCGTTGTTTGCTGTATTTACCGCGGTGTTCACGCTCCCGGCCATCCCCTGAACAATGTTCGTCAAATTGGAAGTTCCTGCCACCTTATCGGTTAGGCTACTGATCGTCCGGCCCAGCACAATCTTGTTATTAGCCGGGTTTTCCAGATCAATTTCATATTTGCTGACAAGGTAGTATGTAGATACATCGCCCATGGTGCTCAGAAGTCCATGCTGCTGTGACACGCATGGGACCAGATCGCCCAATCTGATAGCGTTTATATCCACGTCTATCATGTGCAGATCTACCGCTGTGAGTTCTATTGTGATTGCAAGATTCACGCAGGTTTTAAGATATTCCTGCGCTTTTGCAAGTAACGTCTGAGCATCCACCACATCGGGAAAATCCACTTTCTCAAAAATCCATCCGTATAAGTCCACGGCCTCTTGGTTATAGACATAATCTTTCCCGCCGTTTATATTCGTGATCTTTGTCTGTCCGTTTGCGCCCAGGGGGATAATTGCAGTCTTGATATTTTCGGCCTTGGTGTACTTTTTAAGGTCCAGCAGATTTTCTCCGAATCGGATCACCTGATTGCTCACTTTTCCATACTGCTTCACATAATCCAGATAGCGGATGCCGTTTTCATGCCGCACACGCAAATATCCAGGATATTTCCCTATAAAATTTGTATTTATAAAATCCCATGTTGTTTCATAATTCGTAGATAATTTTGTAATCGGGACACTATCAATATCTATGGTCCCAATCGTGAATTGCTTTTCTGCTCCCATCTGTGAATTATGTTCTGCAATAAGGGCTTTGAAAATATCTATATTGTTATCTGCCTTATGCACTTCCGAAGATTCGCTTCCGTATGTGTGCGCCCGCTGTACGGAATCTAACAAAAAAGCAAGCTCCCCCTCACAGGAAACTTGCCCGGTCCTCTGAAAATCTATTTCATCCGTTAAGGATCTGCCCGAAAACAATAGTTCTGAATCCTCATAGACTTCAATTTTTGATTTCAGCTTATTGATAACATCTACATTCGGATGCCGTGGGAGAATTGAAAAATCAAAGTTACCGGTTTTGTTAAGCTCTAAAGCCACTTTTGGCCCCAGTAGCATATAGTCTTCGTCCCTCACGTCATGCAGCGTTTTCCCGTCGCATAAAACTCTATACATTTATAAACTCCCTCCCCTATAATCCACGGATACCGTGCCTGTACCCGTAAAAGTAAGATAGTTGTCTCCTTCACCCAGCCATATATCAAATACCTTTGACTTTCCAGCCGGGAGACTGTACGTTTTCCTATTGTATGTTACCTGCATAGCTGCGCTGCACTCGATCACGGGCACGATCTTTTTTCTGCGCCCCGGAATGTAGAGTTGATAGCTCCCATCCACCTGCAGATCTTTATATTCCCGTATGATTCCTGTTTCGAAATTGAAGTCGTCCCAGGTCCAGTCTTCCAGACTGCTATACTTTTCATATTTGTACGGGTCGACCTCCCCGGAGATGGTGATTTTACTTTCTGCCTTTTCTGACTTTTCGGTGTCCAGTTTCAACCGTCCTATGTAACAGAACGTCGGATCACTGTCCAAGAAAATTTTAAATTTCTGTCCTGCTAGGTAGTTTGCGATCTCTGATAGCTTTGCCTGCCAATCAAAGTAATCAGTATCCAGCTGGTCAAACTCCATAGAGATTGACCTTTGCTTGTATTTCACATCTCCTGTGACTGCCTCCGTAAGGTCGATAATTCCGTCTGCACCCGGTATTTCCTGCTCATACGTCTTTGCCTCCGGGAATCCAAGGGTGATCGACAACCACCCCAGATTCCAGTCTTTTAAAGTGTGCTTTCCTCCGATCTGCACACCTAATGTTCCTCTATCTTCCATCTATACACCCCCTCTTGCTTTTCTATCTGCCATGCTGTTCAATCGGCTATCCATAAACGGGGCCAACGTCCTTGCCGCCTCTCGGCCCTCTATGTTTGTTACAACCTCTATCTTTTCCGGCCTGGTATAGACCGTCTTCTCTATTGTCGTTGTCCCGCCGCCTCCGGCATAGACAACCTGCGGCTGCACACTTGCTGTAATCTTGCTCATCTGTTGTGCTACTGCCGCTTGCATGCGGTTTTGCAAATCCGGCAAGTTCAGATTTGCCCTTGCAAAGCGTGCGACCATGGTATCTGCCATCCGGTCGATCTGCTTATATAACTTCGGAGCTTCTTTTCCCTGTCCTTTTTCGGCTCCTTGGATGTTATATTTTCCGATTTCTTCAAATACCCTTGACGGAGATTTGATCTTAAACTTAGTTTTTACAGCCTTTATGATTTGATCGCAAAGTTTCTTTGTACTCTTGTTCAGATTTTTCTTCTGGACATTCATTCCATTAATGAACCCCTGCCAGACATTTTTCCCGGCTGTATTCATCTGTGTTTTGAGATCTTTTACAACAGCATCAATTTCCTTTGCATAACCCGCCTTTAAGTTTGCAATGTCATCGGAAAAGAAGTTGCTTGAGAAATTCTTTGACATCTCCTGTTGCTTATTCCACTTATCTGTATAAGCTTTTTGTTCCGCAGCCGTGAGGGACTGGAACCAGGCCATATATTGCCGCCCCTCTTCTACATCCATCCCGAGAATCCGGTCCATCATGGAATGCGGAATTTTGTTTTCTAGGGCTTTTAAGCGGCGCTGATAATCCTCTATATCATGTAGGTTCTGGTCCAGATCGTAGAGGCTGCCATAGGTCTGCTGTTTACTAATCAATGCCTCCTGTTTCTGCATGATCTCATCATATTTTTGCTGGTACTTGTCAGAAATCTCATTGATCTTCTGATCTGCCAGTTTTTCTAGGCGGTTTGTTTCCGCAGTGATCGCTTTATTATAGGCTGTTGCAACTGCTTTCCCGGCTTTTTTCGCCGCTGACTTCTGAGCCTTTATATCATCCTTAACATTGTTCAGGCTGTTCTTTGCCTTCTTGGCTTGTTTACTGTTCTTTCCGTGCTTTTTCTGAGCATTTTTGTAAGCCTTTTCAGCGGCTTCAAGGCGTTTCTTCTCAGATTTATCAATCTGTTTTTTCGCCGCCTTGATCTGCGTATCCGTCAGATTCTTGATAGATGTTACGGACTTATCTTTCTGCCCATCCAAAGAGCTTTTGAAGCTGTCAACAAAATTGGAACCTGTGTCCGAAAACTTTGTTGTGGTTTTTGAAGCTTTCAGTAAGTTTTCCATGAGGCTTTTTACGGCACCGATAGCGCCTTTTTGCGCCGACTTAATACCATCTCTAATGCCCTTTGGTATGCTTTCCCCAATGATCTTTTTGAATTTCTTCTGTGGTGATTGTTTTTTAGCTGCGCCTATTGTGACGTTTATCACCCGCATAGACGCTTCTGCAACTTTTCCGGCATTCTTGTCTATACCTACGGCGATACCAAGGGCCAGATAACGTCCAAGTTCGTCTCTAAACAGTACAGACGGAGAATGGGTTTTGGACTTTTTCTTTCCCGCCTCAAGTCCCTGCATAACAGCCCCAGCGGCGGCTCCTGCAATAAGCCCGGCAGATCCCCCGATTCCGGCGGCAATACCAGCAGCGATATTTCCGCCTAAAGTACTGAATCCGCTAGTGTCTACGTCTTGGGCATCGTTTACCGCTCCCTGGGTTGCTGTTTTTATCTGTCCCTTATTTTTATCTACAGCTGTGGCAGTGCTATCGTCGATTTTCTTTCCGGTTTTGCTCCCGGCCTTTTCACCGCCTTTAACGCCTGCGTCTCCCATGAGCTTTGTCAGCTCTTCCATGGCCTTCTTCGGGGATGTTTTGCCAGCGTTCACGGATTTTACAAGCTCTTTTACCGCCTTATCTCCTGCTTTTCCTGATTTATCTACCAGGTCAGCAAACGAAACAAAAGAGTTCATTTGCTTTATAGCCGCATTTGGCTTTGTGTTACCGCTTATAATACCTTCTGCAATTTTGGAAGGTATCTGAACACCAGCTTTCAGACCTTTTGTCTGTAAATCATTGAACTGGACAAGGGCTTTCATTCCATTTACCGTTGTGGGGACTGCATATTGTCCGCTACGGATTCCTTCTGCTAACCCCCTCGGAATCTCCGCACCTTTTCCAAAAGCTTTTTCATATAAATTTTGAAAATTTAAACCATTTTCTAGCTGTGTAACGGCATCTTTGAATGAAATACTTCCGTTTGAGATGCCTGATTTCAAATACTCCGGTATTTTAAGTCCTGCATTTTTGGCATCTTTCATTAGACTATCTAAATTAATAAGCTGTTTTAGATCGTCCCCATTTTTCGGCTTTGCATATTTTCCACTCGCAATGCCTTCAAGCAAAGATTTTTTTATTTCACTTCCTTTTATCTTCGCTTTTTTCGCCATTTCTGTGATATCTTTTGTGATATCCGGAAGATTCATTTTTGTATTGTAGCTTTTAGCAGTTTTGTCGTATTTGCTATTTAACTCATCCAGCTTTTTCTTTTCTTTTTCTAACTCATCGTTGGCCTCACCCTGCAACTTCTTTTTTTCTTTTAGATGATCCCTTGCAACAATGTAATCGTTATACTCTGTAATGAGTTTGCTTCCGCCAGCATCTTTCCACTTTTGTTCAGCCTCGTTTAATTCATCCTGAGCCTTTGCCTGTTCCTTCGTGGCCTTTCCAACGGCTTTCTTTGCAGAAGCCACTTGCTTTTCTTGAGAAACAATATCTCCGGCAAGACTCTCCATATTCTTCTGTTCTGCTTTTGCAAGAAGAAGGTCTTTCTGTGCGTCAATCTGCTTTCTGATTGATTCTGTTGTTTTATCGAGCTTATCCTTTTCCTTGTCGTAATGAAGGTTTAAATCTGGCAGTTTTTCATTCAGCTCATCAACAATCCGAGCCATTTCTTGTTTCTGAGCCGTTGTTTTTCCTTGAATCTTGTTTAGATCTTTCAACCTTGCAAAAAGAAACTGGGTGGTATTTGCTTCATCTTTTGCAGAAGATATATTGCTTTTACGTTCCTTTTCATTTTGCTGATATTCTTTTGAAAGCTCTTTTCTCTTTTGAGTAAGATTCTGTATTGATTGGGCTGCGTCATCGCTTTCCTTTTTACTACCCTTCGTTGCTATTGCATAGGCTATTGTTCCAGCTGCCAAGGCACCAATGGCTATGACTGCCAAGCCTATAGGGCCTCCTAATGCCGTCATAGCTGCATTAAATGCTGTTGTTGCCCCGGTTGCTGCAATCGTTTTTCCTGTGAACAGGTTCAGTGCAGTTCCAAGGAGTATGGTTCCGGTCTTTGCACCTTCCATTGCCGCAGATGCTGTTGTAAATGCTGCCGCAACAGTTGTGACTACTTTAAGAGTTTTGAATCCTACTACAAGGGCTGTGACTGCCGGGAGCACCGTTTTTATGTTGTTTCCGACTGTTGCAATCCCTTTTCCAAGGATAGGTAGTACTGTTTTAGCAATATTTAAAGCAGTTGTGCCAAAGTTTTTTAGTGCTGTAATGGTTTCGGCCGGGATGATCGCTTTGATTCCACCTTTTTTGACCTTTGCTGTCAGGGAGTTTACTGCCTTAATCCCGGCTTTTGCAGCACTTGTTAAAGGTTTCTTCACATTGTCATAGATTTCTATGCCCAGACCTTCAAGAGACGATTTCAGAATCGTAATCTGTCCTTTCAGGTTGTTCTGCATCGTCTTCGCCATCTTCTCGGCGCTTCCGTCAGATTTGTCGATGGCTTTTGTCAACTTATCAAAGTCACTGGGGCTGGCGTTTACAATAGCCAGAAGGCCGGACATAGCCTCCTGCCCTGCGATGCTTGCGGCATACTGCGCTTTCTGACTGTCATTCAAGCCAGCGAATTTCTCCCGGAGATCTCCAATCACCTCACGCAGAGGTTTCATAGTCCCGTCTGAGTTCTTTGCACTTACACCAAGTTCATCTAATGCCGCTGCCGCATCCTTCGGCGGTTTCACCAGTCTGGTCAGGACCGCACGGAGCGTGGTTCCTGCCTGTTCCCCTTTAATCCCGGCGTTTGCCATTAATCCAATAGCGGTTGCTGTATCCTCGATGCTGTATTTCATAGAACCAGCAATAGGAGCCACATACTTAAATGTAGCCCCCATCATTCCGACATTGGTATTACTGCTGCTGGATGCTTTCGCCAACACATCGGCAAAGTGTCCAGCCTCCTTCGCCTGCAAGCCAAACGCCGTCATGGAGTCTGTTACAATATCGGACACTGTAGCAAGATCTTCTCCGGATGCCGCCGCTAGATTCATGATCCCCGGCAGACCAGCCGTCATTTGCTTGGTCTTCCATCCGGCCATAGCCATGTATTTTAGAGCTTCGGCACTTTCTGTGGCACTAAACTTTGTAGCGGCCCCCATTTCTTTTGCTTTCGCTGTGAGTGCTGCCAAGTCCTTTCCGGATGCCCCGGAGATCGCCTGTACCTCGGACATCCCGGCTTCAAAGTCTGCCCCCATCTTAATCGCTGCTACTCCCGCAGCCGCAACACTTGCTGTTGCCACTTTGAAACCTGTCTTAACAAGCCCTTGAAATTTCTTTAGGCCACTTTCCACCCCTTTCGTGTCCAGGCCCGTCTCTATGATTACTTTTCCATCTGCCAAGAGTTTTCACCTACCTTATTTTTAAAAACAAAGTAGGCTTGGACGCTACTCTCTGGTGCGCCTCTGAACTCTTCCCTTTGTACTCATTTCCAGTTTATTTATGTGTTTGCATCGAGGGCACTTTACTTCCCCTTTGATTTGTTCTGCTTTTAAGAGGGTCTGCCCACAGACTTCGCATTTAATCTTTACAATCTTTATCACCCCTTTAAAAGTGAAGATACGTCTCCCCCGTTTAAGAGGGCTTGTGTGATCTGGTCCTGATATTCCCGTTCTTCCTTTGATATGTCGTCATATGGGAGCTTATACGCTTCTTTCATCTGTTTATAGAATTTCTTCTGCTCTCCGTCCATGTCTTTCAGATCTGCCGCACGATACCCCATGATCTTAACGATCATAGAGCTTTCTTTTAAGCACGTGAACAGCGAAAAGAATTTCCACCAATGCAGATATTCTATATCGTATAGATCAATCCCATATTCCAGGAACGCAGCATAGATATACTCCATATCGTATCGAAAAGAATAAATTGGCTTCTGATTCTTGCTACTTTTCCCTTCCACTTCCGGATGATCCCCGCATTGATAAAACCAGATCAGTTTTTCCATTGCTTTTTCAAGATTATCCGGTATCTCCTGATAAAAAAGAGCCAATCCGCTGTTGTATTTTGTCAAAAGTTCAGCTTTCTTTCGATCAAACCCCGGATATTTCAAGAGCTCGTCTGCGAAATCTTTCTGTTCCTTTGTAAGCGTCGGCTCTTTTATCATTTCATCAAACTCAACAAAAATACGAAAATCCGAATTAACAGGATAATCTATGCCATCAATCCGGACAGATGTAGGAAGTTTTGAAAACATCATTTTTTCTTCGCCTTGGCTCTCTTCTGCTGCCGATTCTTATAAACCTTTTTCTTATAGTCCTCCACATCTTTTTCATCAAATCCATAAAGATCAATGACGATCTGGTTATTCTTTTTCATCGCTTCTCCTTGGGCATCGTCGAACTCTCTGAAAGCGATATATGCCTCTAAGTGTTTCCCAAGACTCAGCTTTTCCCCACAAATTTTCTTGCCAAGCCCTTTTTCTTCGGACACATCATCAAAAAAGTTCCTTACACCAAGGCAGAATCTTTTTACATACAGCTCATAATTGGTCTTTTCCAGGCCTAAAATTTCTTCCATCACATTAGATAGTTTGTCATTAGCCTTGCTTGCCCTTTGAATATCATCGTATACGGTTGCATCATACTCGAACTGCGCACCATTGCGCATGAATGTTGTATTTAACATATTCCCTCCTTATGCTCCTGCCGCTTCTGTAACCGTCACCGCACAGACAGCTGTTTTACTCCCATCCATGGTTGTGACCGTAATATCCGCATTTCCTGCGGAGATCCCGGAAACTTCACCAGTAACAGATACGGTTGCCTTTGTTTCATCGCTGCTGGCCCATTCCACGGTTTTGTTTGTGGCATCTTCCGGCAGCACTGTGGCTACAAGTGTCTCTTTCGCCGCAACTGCAAGGGACAGCGTTGTTTTATTCAACGCCACCCCGGTCACGGCTTTAAGAGGGTGTATCGCCTTTCGCCATAAATGTCTTTGTTGTTGTGTTAAATTCTCCCTCAATAATGTCTCCAATCCCTAAAAGTTCACCTTCTACCTGGATTTCCCCATCATTATCATTAAATGTTGATACAGCAACGCATACGCCGATCTTCCTTGCATAAAAAGTATTTTCCTTTGCAGGAATCGGATTGTCAAATTCCACCATGACATTTGTTGTGTTACAATCGGAGCCTGTTTTTAAAAGTTTGCCAATCTCAGAAATAAATTTAATGACAGGCTGGCTTTTAATCATATCTGCTGTGAATGGCTTTTTCCATTCGTATGACTTTACGGATCCAGTAGCAGAAGCGTCATTGATATACTTCTTGCTGTCTGTCTGCGCCCCTACCTCCTCGTTTGCTTCTGTAAAACCTGTACCCATGAGTTCGTAGGTCGGTCCGTCTTCTTTTGTTCTAACGTCCAAATATTCCGCTTTCATGTGGCGTTTTTCAATTCCTGTATCATTTGATGCAAAAAACTGAATATTCATCTTTTCCATTCTTCTACTTCCTTTCTTGAAAATATGTTAATTTGCACTGTATCTGGTACTGTGCAAGGGTTTCTGAGGCATCGAACACATATCCGTGCGTGGTCGCCTCTATTTTTCTTGCTTCTTTTCCTTCTCCAAGGATTGGTAGTTTCTTTTCCATGCTGCACTCTTCCAGCCATTCGGAAAACTTTTCGTAAAACTCGTCTATGTCCAGGTTTTCTGCCAGCTCTCGCCCGAAGTATTCCCGGCTGGCAAAAATAAAGTTGAGCTGTCTCACGGTGCAGCCGTCCATGTACCGTTTTTTAATCGGCCTATCATTAACAGACGGTTCGACCATGTAGCTTTTCTTTCCTTCATCCAAGTAGTTTACGTTTATTAACTTGCCAATCCCCTGGCTAAACTCGTTTAAAAAAGGACATCCAGCAATGAATGTCCTCACATCTCCTATTACGCTCACTCTGCTCTACCTCCTACATAGTCAGCTACAGATTTCACAAGGTCGTCCCCATGATCCGCCATCATTCGGCGATCCCATTCCTTTCCACGCAGCCCATTTCCTTTATTTTCATAATACTGTCTTTGTGAATATACCTGTGGGTAGGTAATCTTATCTACAGATTCAATCGCCGTATTTTTCATTGTGCCGGAAAGCTTTGGAACATATGGATCACAAAGTCTGCGGACTTCGTGTGTCAAGAATCTTTGTGCTGATCCGCCATTCTGCATCCCTCTTTCAAGAAGAATCTGCTGAGCCGGATTCATGTTTAGCCTTATGTTCATCGCTTTCCTCCTATCCTGAAATGGTGTGTCCTGGGTGAACCTCTGCGGTTGTCAGAAAAAGAAACAACCTTACCAGAATACGGCAGGTTTAGAATGTCAGATTCTTTTCTGATCTCCCCATGCAGTCCCTTCACAAAAAGACTGCCGTTGTCAATCGTCCAGAATCCAGACCTTTCTTTTTCTGTCAAAGCTAAATATTTATCTGGGTCAGCGAACATTTTTCCCTGGGTATCGGCAGTTTCCGGTATTCGGATCTGATAGCTGTCTTGAGACACAAGTCCTGTCTTTTCTGCTGCCGTTTCCTGCTTCGTATAGAAAGATACACCCCTGATCTGTGTCCCAATCCATTCCTGCTTCTGCGGTGTTTCCACGTAGTTGTAAAGGGTTATATCTGCATTTGTCAGCACTCTTAACACCCCCTATACAGTAGCCCGGTATGGATCAAATACGGATATGCTGCCTTATAGGCTTTCTTTTCGACAGTGATTGGCTTACCATCCGGGCCATCAGTGACATAATTCACGGAATAACCGTCATTATTCTCAGATTTTATTTCATATCCCCCAGTTCCAGCTTTCATTTCGTCGTCTGAATGAAAAACTTCCGCAACAGCACAGGCAGCCAGCCGGACCTCTTCCGGGATCTCCGTATCCTCGATTCTACCGAACGTGATGTACTTTATATAGATACTCGCCCGTAGGATCACAGAGGAAAAGGCAGCTTCCGGTATGGTGCTGCCATGAAAAGTGTCTGTGTAGAATTTATAGTCTGCATACTGTACCATACCGTGTTACCTCCTTTTATGGCGCTGGTGTACTTGCCTTAGGCGCATAAACCGCAAATGGACAGCGTTTCGTTTTGTCCTGTTCCATGGAATTGATTGGGTTTGGAATCTCCCATCCAAGGCGCATGACTGCACGCAAAGCAACCATGTCATTCTGCATCAGGTTATACACAATCTCTTTTGTAGATGGGTCCTGGATTACGCCTTCTGTAAAGATCTTGAATGTAATGTCCTGACGGATAGCATATACTGCCTGCTGCATATCCCCCATGATCATTTTGGCCTTTGACGGATCAAACGCCCCGTTACGTGGGAATTGCATTGGATTTCCATCTAATGCATATGGTGTAGAACCCTGCATATCTGTTTTGAACAGCGGTCTGCCGTTTGTGTCCATAAGTTCTCTTAGTTCAGATCTCATTCCAATGTCAGCGATCGCGGCGCTTGGAAAATATCCGCTCTTCTCAATTTTAGCGATCACGCCGTCTTTTCCCATGATGTCCTTATACATATTTGACGTTTCTGTTACAACTGCTTCTGCATTGGTTGCCGTAGTAAAGATATCGTCTCTCCATGACGCTGGTTTATCCACGCCAAAAAGAACCGCTCCGTCAACTTTCTTACCAAATGCCTCTACAAGCCTTGGTTTTACTTCTCCCCAAATATCGTAATCTGCATCATCTAAGACTGCTTCAGGGATCGGTACAATGACTGCGATCTCCTCGGCATAGATCTTTTTCTTATCCCATGCCATTTTTGTTGTCTGTTTTGTCCCGGTGTCTCCGTTCACAAAGTAAGCAACCGGCAGCATATCAAGTACCGGCTGTACTAAAGTCTTCCTTGACATGTTCGGCAACTTCCTGAAAGTAGAGAGTACCGTAGAACTTTCTGTTACTCCCTGGATAATTTCTCTGCTTGTTTCTTCGGGGATCAGTGCATCTGCCCCACCCCGGTCAATGATATTCGCACTTCCAGCAAAAAACTGGATGTTCATTGGGATTCCATTTTTCTTCAAGATGATTTCCTCCTATCTCTTTATTGAATTTCTAATAATATCGTTGATCTGATCATTTATAGACGGCTGTCCTTCTTTCCCACCGTTCTGACTTCCAAAGGACACTCTCATCTGGCCCCCAGACTGCCCTGCATATTTGGGATTTTCTTTTAAGAACAGATCAAGTGCCTTTGAAAAATCCGTCTTTTCATCTACCAGTTTCCCGGCCTTGAACAGGACATAGTCAAGATCATCCGCATTAATACCTTTTTGTGTTGCGATCTTCTCTCGGTTTGACTGTTCAATCTTCTTATTTGCTTCATCAAGTTGTGTTTGTAGTTTTTTGGGGTCCGGCTGGCTTGCTGCCCTTGCGGTTTTGTAGTCTGCAATCGCTTGTGTAATTTCTTCGCTGCTCATTCCCTGCTGCTGAAAAAAACTCCTTAGCGCCGAATTGGTCGCCCTGGTCTCTCTTGCCTCTACAATCGCATCCAGCTGGTCTTGTGTATAAGATGCTCCGGTTGTCTGCGCTCCGGTTCCGCCTCCGGCGTTCTGATTTCCTTCCTGGCCGCCGTTGCCACCTTCTCCTCCGTCTCCGCCATCTGCAAAGAACTGGATATTCATTGGGATCATATTTTTCATACTCGTTCCTTTCCGTATCTGTTCGTCAACATCCCGTGGGCAGTTTTTGGCCTTAACCACGTTTTGGGCATAAAAATAACACGCCTTAAGCGTGCTTGATTTCCTGTATAAGTTGCTCTATCTGCCGGATATACTTCTGATTGCTTGTAACCCGGATATGGCTTTCCAGTGTTCGCAAGTTGCGGCTCCTTGGAAGTCTGCGACGCTCCACGTTGGATTTTATAACCAAGGATACCCGTTTACTCCGGCAGTGGGTGTGAAGCGCAAAATTGTCCGGATTGTATAGAATCCATTCTCCTGTTTTTCTGTGCGATCTTTTAAGTTTTAATACACCGCTCCCTCCTCTCTAATAGCATAACAAAAGCACCCATCTCTGGATGCTTTCTACACTGACTCTACTCGTTTTTTGTAATATCCCCATCAAAAAGTGCGGCTTGACCGCAGTTTTGACATTTAAAGCAAATAGTGTTTCTTCCAAATTGTAATTTTTCAACCTTCACATTTTCCGCCCCACAGAATGGACACTTCCCGGCGTCCCCATTCTTTTGATAAGATATCAAATTTTCTAACCATTTCATGGCTCCACCCTCTTTCTGACTATATTATACCAAAATTCTTCAAACTTGTAAGCCTGTTTTTCCATTTCTGCTAAATGATCTTGTGTATACTTTTTCCCGTACTTCCGAAGCTGTAAAACATGGCATCTTTCATGGATGATTGTCCTTACCAGTTCTTTTTCATCTTTAAATGCCCTTGGAAAAAGGTCAATCCTTCCTATGTTATCATAGTCCGTACTTCCAAGATAATGTAGCTTTATAAGCTCTTCATTTCTTTGTATTTTTATTGTTAAATCTCTTATTTCAAGTCCATATTTTTTAGAGATTTTATCGACACTTCTTTTCTGTAATGGTATTTCTAATCCTGCGAATTTTCCAGTATTCTTTTCCTTCCTTGTAAGTTTTGCCGCCCATACAGCCTTTTGTGCCACGCTCCGGTTGAATCCCACAATATTTCCACTACTGTCCAGAACTGCATGAACCTGAGTCCTTGCAGATTCTACCCGGCGGCCCGTCTGCCTGCAAAACTCTTTTAGCTTCTTTTCCTGCTCCTTGAGCCGTACAGATTCGGATTCAAAACGCTGTTGTAAGGTATTTTTCAGAACATCATCATCGCCTGCTGCCTTGATCCCGGCATCGTATCCGGTCAGCTTGCGCTTTGTGTTCCTGATTTGCCGCTCCTGGAAACGCTGCATCTGCGAGACTTCGTATTCTGTATAGTTCTTTCCTCCGTATGTATAGCTACTTTCCTGGTATTCTTGTAGCATCTTATCTGTATATGCAGGAACAGATACCCCAGGTATAAATGCATAGAAGTTATGACGGCAGTTCCATCCGCACAGCCCTGGCCCTGTTCCATATCCGGTACTTTCGTAAAACGGCGGATACTTGGGATCTTTCCCAGAGATACAGAAAACCTTCCCTTGCCAGACTTCATGCTCCGGCCTGGCCCCGCTGTGTGCCGTAGTCTCGACATAGTCACAGTCCATTTCTTTGGCATATTCCAGGTTCAGCTGTGCCGCCGACTGGTTTACTCCGGTCAGCACACTGCGCCTGACTGCAACATCCAGTTTATCGGTATGACCAGATGGATATAATACCTCTGTACCCTGTACTGCTGCCTCTTTGATCGCATCTGCTATGGCCTTATCATAGCTGAAAGCCCCCGTTTGCACTTTCAGCATAGCACTATTGCAGGCGTTTATATATGCGCTCTGGGCCTTGTTTGCAGTCGTTAGAGTAAGATTGCTAATCTCTCCTTTGGTCTTCCGGAAGTTTGCATTTAAAATCTTCTGCATTTCTTCCGACTGGTGTAATTCGATCGGTTTTTTCCCTGCACGTTTGTAGATCACAGATTCATTTTTTATGTTTTTTACTCCGGATTCTTCAAACAACCGCTTAACTTCCCGGTCTGTATACCCGGACACTTGGCCAATCCGTTTGATTGCGTCCTGATAGACAACTCCTGAGTTCTGTAAAACATACGCCTGATGCTTTGCCGTGTCTGTGATCTGCTTTGTTTTTACTATTCGGCGGGCAATGTCTCCGATAATAGCCGCTGACAGTTCATCTATTAGAGCAAGCAACTGATCTGAAAATTTCTCTAAGTATTCCGGATCAAGCATCTGTTATCACCTACTCTTCTCGAATATCCAGCGGTTCTTCTGCCTGCTGCGGCATCATCTTCGTTGCTTCCGCCTCATCCACGCCATACCGCCACATCAGGTATTGTACCTTGTCAATGATCCCTGCGCTGACCTCCTGCATCCTTATCGTCTGTTCTGTATTGCTATCAACAATGATAGAATCATCAAATTTAATCGTAGCCTCTGAATCTATATTCAGGGACAATCCGGTTTCATTTCCCAGCCGCAGGATGATTCGTATCAACTCTTTTAAAACAGATTCCAGAATAATCTCATGCTTACATATAGACCGGTACAGGTTAGAGTTCTCGGATATGACCTGCGTTGCCGTAGTCAGGTTTCCACTGTCAAACTTGTAATACTTCTCGCCAAGCCCTGCCTTGGTAGAAAAGATATTCAGGTTGTCATTTAGCCCTTGCTGGTGCTCGGCGGCTCTTAGAGACATATCTATTTCTTTCAGGAGTTGGTCTGTTGCTCCATCATCCTCCGGCATCTGGTAGAATACTACGTCTTTATCGTCAAATGCGGGTGTGCCAAATATATCTTGTGAGACCATGTCTGGCCTGACAAAGATCCTCTTCTTTCCCAGCACAAACTCATTGATATAGGAATCATATACAATGTCTATCCCCTGCATCACATCCTCCGCATTGGCATAAACACTGATCCCCATGGGATTATCCGGGTCAATGTTATTTGCAATATTGAGACGGTCGATCACAAACTGTTTTTCCGTTGTCCCGGTGTAGATCACGGGAACCATTCCAGTAAACGCAGTGATCTCGTTCCAATCCGTGACTTCTTTCATAGAGCCGTTTGTAGCATCTACGACCTCGTTACGGATCTTGTACTGAAAAAATCCATCCGCACTGTTTTCAAGTTCATGATATTGCAGATGTGCATACTTCTTTCTGTTACAGTTCTTATAACTCACAAAGCAACATTCTGTAATTGAACCATTCTCCCAAGAAAGCGGATAAATATTTGGGGCTGTGTAATAATTTATCCTTACTCTTCCTCCGCCTTTGATATCACCTGCATCATTAATCACAACATCGTCCAGGTATGGAACAATCGCTACTGTACCAAGGGCTGCTTTCTTTTCCTGTCCCTCGTTCATGCGGACTGTAAAGTTATTCTCTTCAAGAATCTGTGTGATAAATTCATCTGCTGCCTGATCATCCAAGGTGATCGACACCTTCTCGTTGAACAGCAGATCTGCCCAATCCTCCGATACCTTTTTCCCCATTCCAAGTGTTTTCCTCTTACACCGGATCTGGTTCTTCCCGTTATATACCTTGTAATTGTGAAAGTTCTTGACCTCTCCCTCATACCAGGATTTCCACTGGTGGATATGTCCGTAAAAACTGCCATCCACGGAGTCATATCCTTTCTTATTTAGATACTGTAAAACATTCATGATGCATCATCCTCTCTATCTGCTGCCGGAAGAAACATCCTAACCCACTTCCAAAGTCCCATGATGCAGTATCTTGTAGCATCCTGGCAATGGTCATTTTCTTTCAGAGGTTCTTCCTTTCCTTTTTCTATGCTCTCCGGTTTATATCCATACAGCTCCATCTCTTCTGCCAGATGCTTCTGCTCTGGACAAAAAGAAAGCACCTGGAAGGACATGAGCTTTTGCACTCTTCCGATGCCTGTTTTTACGGTATTGTCCGCATCTACTATCTTGATCCTTGGTACTTGCCGTTTTATCTCTTCTGCCAATCCTTTCGCAGACGGATCAATGAATGCCATTCGGACATAGCAGTGATATTTCTTTTCTATCTCTGCTACAAATGCCTTGAAGTCTTGGGCGTATTCAGATGGGGACTTTTGCCCCTCTTCCCTGCCGCAGTGATAATACTCTGCAAGGCCCATGACTTTCTTCTGATGCAGATAGATCCCGTAGGGTTGATAGGTGGTAGCGTTCATCTGTCCATAGTCTATGCCGATGCCTATCACATCAGGACGATCCTGAGGTGCTTTGATATGCAACGCCTTGTTGAACATGTAATAGATCAACTCATCCAGACCGATGCTCTGACCAAGCCACACCCAGTTATATAGGCGTTCGTCCATCTGTTTCATGATCTCGGCAGATTCTATGAGCTTCTTACCAAGCCAGGAAACAGGAACATCCCTATAATCCACATGGATATGAAGCACATCCGGACGCTCTTTCATCTTCTCCAGCCACTTTATGACTGGGGCCGCTGGATTTTTCGGAGGGTTGAAAAAGTATACCATCTGGAACTCTTCATCGTTTCCACGGATAAAGGTTGCTTCTATATTGGACAGTTCGTCTTCCCCGTCTCCTTTATCGAAGAACTCCGTCAGCTCGTCAATAACAACTCTCTTGATCGGCTTACTCTCGTCAATCATTCCCTTTGTATCGTCGATACTGTCGTTCCCGGTAAAATAAATGGTGTTTCCATTCTTTTTATACTGGATCTCCATGGGACTGACTGTGATCTTGAAATCCCTCTTTTTGTTAAGCCCGAGCCTGTGAATCCCTCGGAGTGTTTCTTTATATACCGTTTTTTTCAGCTTATTGTGAAATTTCCTCATGACCACAGTAGAACAGTTATCGTCTGAGATGATCTTATAGATATCCCGTATGCCGCCAAAGGAGGATTTTGTCCCGGCACGTCCAGATGTAATGATTAAATGTGTGTGTTCTGTGTCATTGAACGCTTCCCGGAATTTCGGAATAATAAGATCACTAATCCGTATTTCTTTAGACATCGTTTATAATCACCACCTGGTCATTTTCCCCGTCATCCTTATCGGACTCTAACTTCCTGCGCTGTGCCTGCAGCAATTTAACCTTTTCTTGCTGCTCAGGTGTCGCAAGATCCATGTGATCGCTAATCCATTGTATGGCTTTCATTCGGTCAGCCAGCTTCACCTTTACACCGTCCTTGCCCTTTGAAACCTCTGATAACAGTGTTCCATCTACCTCTCCAGCATTCTTTATATTTACATAAGATATGGTCATAGGCCCATTATCCGTTTCTATTTCCATGTTCCCAAAGTCGGCAAAGTCGGTTATATCTGCCCGGGCAATATCTAAATACCATTGAAATACGTCTGAACCTTCCAGCATCGCTTTATTAAGCCTGCCCTGCTTTAGTTGCTGTATTTCCTCTTTGATTCGTGTATTTCTGAGTAGCCCTGGACCGTTTGTGAGTGCCGTTTCATATCTGCATCCATAGGCTTTCTGATATGCCTTTGTAGCATTAAAGCATCTGACATACTGTAAACAAAAAAGCCGTTGCTTATCGGTTAGATCAGGATTGTTTACTACCTGTTCTACTTCCGGTGCAATGGCTTCTTTCTGTTCTGTTTCCTGTTTCCGAACGTTCGCTTTCTTTCCCGAACGTTCGCTATCCCATCCCTGAGTGCTTTTCCATCGTCTCACGGTCCCAGGGGGCTTTCCGATCTCTTTTGCTATATCTACCAGATTCATACCTTGCTTATACATCTGCTCTGCCTTTATGGAATCCGGACTTCTGCTCCTTGGCACTTTTCTTTCACCCCTTATTATCTTCCCATCTGTCTAATCCATGCCTCTACTTCTTTTTCGTTGTAACTTAGCTGTTCCAGCACTGTTACAAGAGGAACTGTCTGGTTCAAAAATATCTGTTCATATGCATACCGCATACATCTTGCTATTTCCTCGTACATCACAGCTCCCGTTGCCCCTCCGAACGCCGGGATCATAGCCGTTTGCACCCCTAGCTTTTTCAGCTCAATAAGGCTGCTTCTCATACAGTTGTAGATAACGGATTTATCTACAACTATTTCTGGTATTCTCATTGTTGGGGAGTATACAAGATACTTACCTCCAGCTTTGACTGTCGTTGCACTTCCAGGCGGCAGTTCTCCATACCAATCTTTCTGTATTTTCTTTTGCAAGTCTTCTTGTGCCTTCATCCCGAAATAATTTCTTATCTCAAGATCCAGTCCGCCATCCATAATTCCGAAACTATTTCCAGGCGCTACGATTGCCTCTGGTTTATACTCTTTTATGAAAACTTGAAAATCACTAGTAACAATCTCAACATTTTGGTATTGAAATGTTTTTTTCCATGCTTCTGTCATATGTCTATTCAAATCTAATAAATACAGTTTCATGAACACCCTCTTGGATAATATGTGCGTTCTCCAAGTTGCTTCTTTACATTTTCCATTACAGCTTTAGCAACTTTGCTTGAATCAACTGTGACTTCTTTCGTTACAATATTGCCCTCCGGCAGGTCAATAGCGTCCACATCAATAAATGCCTGCAACATCTTTGGAAATTGCAGTGCGATCCAGTCCGTAATCTCCTCTGACTGTCCCCATGCTTTCACATTGCCGCTATTGCTCCATAAGCCACTCTCGTACAAAAACGCATGAACAATTTCGTGTCGCAGAACTTTTTTCCTGTAAGAGTCCAGATCCTTGATACTGTCTCTATCGCTTTCTCCAAAGTCTGCGATCCATATTTCTTTAATCGAATGATCCATACATCCGTCACCTTCTAGAGGCATGTCTTCCTGTGGCACATCCATTTTGATCGTGTACTCTGTTCCTAATACATTTACCTTCTGCATACTTACCTCCTTTTCTACAACGGAGAATGAAGGACTCGAACCTCCGAACCCCGGAGGGTGTACCGGTTAGCAACCGGGCGCATTTCCAACTCTGCCAATTCTCCAGGTCTGTGTTCTTAGAATAATTATGGTTTGTATAGGACAGAACACAGAAGACCCATTACGGTTTTTAGTTATAAAAGCGGATGTCCCGGAATCGAACCGGGATGAAGGGAGCGACCCTTCCGTCTGCCGTTGACATAACATCCACATAAAAATACCCCGATACCTTAGAGATACCGGAGTAATGCCAAAACAATTAAAGTTTCAATACGCCTTGCGTTGTTGTTTATCCAAGGCATAATCCCCGGCGTTCATGCTTATTAAAAAACAAGGAATCCCGCCAGTTCATATGTCTTATAAAAAAACGTTAAGAGGATTGCAAGAAAAACAACTGTTATAGTTATTCTAGTTGCTCTATTATATTTATACCACACTTTCCCGTGACACGGAGTGACATTATGACGCTTTTTCTAAAAATCTTTTATGTCTTTGCTTGCAGTTATCTTCTGTATATGCGATTCTTCGTCTCGGGAACATTTCATTCATCTGCATCGCTACCTGTGCCCATGTCAGATTGTCGATATAGTAGAACCTGAACATGATTCTTATTTCACTTTTTTCAATACCGTTTATGTAGTCCTCCACCTGACACACAAGTTCTAACAGCTCCCCTTCCATCTTTGCCGCCTTTTCCTTCCTGGCTTTGATCTGCAATGCTTTCCTTCGCAATGCTGGTGCTGGCATCCCCTCTACAACAAAGTGTTGCGTGCCACCCAGGCCCCCGGTGACAGTATCCTTTACTGTCCCCTCCTCTTCCATTTTATACAATTCCCTCTTTAACTGCTCTATTCTTCTGTGGAGGTCTTTTATTTCTTCTTTCATATCGCTGTATTGGATAAGTATGTCTTTACTCAGCGCCACTCTCCGGTCCCTCCCTGCTTAATTCTGTCAAGCTGCCGCTTAATTTTAAAATCAGCCACTTTTTCAACTTTCGACTCACAATCATAAATTACTTCTAACTGTCTTAGCATAATTTTTACATCTGCTATCTCTTCAATAATATTATGCTTAATTCTTTCATAATCCCATGATTCTGGTGACCTCATTGCCCTTTTATGTTTAAGAAGGGCTTGTATTAGTTCAGAACATTCTTCAATCGCCATGTCCATCTGCGGCTCAATTCCGTAAGTATCGACTATTAACTTTAATTCTTCTTTGTTATTCAACTTACCCTCCTTCCTTCGTAAAATTTCAGTTTAGTTCATTGGCATCTCATACATATCCATGGTTTTGTTCCATCCACTTGTTGTGATTTCCGAAAAGATTTCACAAACTCTTTTTTTGTCACGATACTTACCAAGTATATATTTTTGTTCTGGATTCTTATTATCTAAACATTTTATACTTAGGCCACTCGTCTCAATCTCGTGTACATCGTATATGATGCCTTCTTGCGATTTAACTTTCATATACTCCTCCTTAAATCATAAGCTGCGCGAGAAATCTGGCATAAAGGTTAAACATGTCACGGTACATCTCTATATACTCCTTTTCCATACCTCCCTCTTTCGCTCTGTCTTCTGCTCTTTTGCACATATCCATCTCCAACAATATGTGATTCTTAACATTCTCTACCGCACATTTATTCATCTTTTCTCCTCTAAATCCTAATTTAGCAATGTTAATATTTTTTCAACACAAAATTTTGGAATATAAACAACACCATTTTCTTCGTCGGTGTTTAAATAATATTTTAAATCAGAAATGATCTGTGGTATTTTTTCCAAGGTATTAATGGCCTCTTCAATAGCTTTTGTTTGGGCATTTGGTGACCATGTACTACCTTGCTCTGGCATTCCCATATACTTTTCCGCATATTTCAGATTTTCTATTACTCTGCTTTTCTCCATTTTGCTGCTCTCCTCCCACTACTTAATATCTCTTTCTTGCTTCACTGAAGCTTGCCATATTTCTTTCAGCCAGATCCTTCATAAAATCTTAACTTGTAAGCAACTCTTACAAGTTAAATCCTAATTTATCGGCCTTCCGCAATGCGGACAATATCGTATATGCGCTTCTTGTATTTCATCACCATGTGTTTTTCCACTCCACATACGATTCCTCATGCATAATATGCTTCCTGGTTCACATGCAAGTATGCAGGCATTTCTAGCTGGGCATCTGTTACATTTTTCCACGTTTTCAACCATTTTTTCTCTCCTTCTTAATTGTCGTGATACCACCCGAACGGACACTGACTGATTGGTTCACATTCATCCAACTCTTTACAACACGTATAACAGCATCCATTTGGGTTTTCATTGCAATTCTCTAAGCAGTCTCTACATAGACAATCATCGCATGCCTGTATGTATTCCATACATTACTCCTTTCCTCCTTAAATCTTAATTTCCTGTTATCTCTCTTAGACAGGCATTCCATCCTTCTGCTCTGGCAGAATTAACAATCGTCTGCCCAAACTCTTCGCTTTTAGCCTCCGGAAGTTCCCGAAGAGGACAGTTATTTAATAAGTCACTCAAAGAATCCGCATCAAAATTTTGGTATTCATCCTGCAAAATGCATTCATCACTTCCGTTTAACATATCGCAGTATAAACAATTTTCTGGCTTCTCAATAATGGCAATTACTTTCACCTTTCTACCTCCTAAATCTTAAGTTTGCCGGTGCTGGCTCCCAGCTTTGGCTCTTGCCCAATCAACGGCCCCGGCTGCCGTCCAACTTTGGCATGGCGCTCCCGTTGCTTTCTCGGCGCGTTATCAGCTCACCCTCTTTTTTATTTCCTATCAGGTTTTTGCTCCTGAGATTTTTTACAAGGTCCCTCGTTCGTCCTTGCCCCGTATAGCCGATAGGTCAGCAAAATCTTAAGTTACCGTTTTACGGATAAACAATACTCCTGCATTTTTCATAAAGCCCTGGCCATTCATGCGGATTAAAGTTAAATCCGTATGTATCGTGGAACGCATCATTGCTCATCCTAAACCACTCCACACCCATATCTACGGCATCATACTTTGTTGTAGAGCCATCAGACCAGTTGACAAGCAGCATTCCTGATATGACTTTTTGTGAAATTGGTATTTTAAACATCTGACCTGACTGCATCCCATCAAACATTTTCTGCTCCTTCCTTGATCGCTTTGATCCTTGCTTTCAGACTCTGCATCACCCAGTTCTGTACATCTTCTTTTCTCTCAAGAGCCTGCATCACATCCTCATCCCGGGTTCCGCTGCACACAAGATGATGAATGATGACCTTTTCTGTTTGTCCCTGACGATGCAGTCTCTTATTTGCCTGGGTGTATAGTTCATAGTTCCAGGTAAGCCCAAACCAGATCACATGGTTTCCTCCTTGCTGTAAGTTAAGTCCGTACGCGCAGCTGGCCGGGTGGGCTAGAAGGATATCTACTTCTCTTTTGTTCCAGTCATCCTCGTCCTGCGTGGTCTTTAACTCCCTGATCCGCAGTTTCGACTTCTCAAAGGCTTTCAGTATCCGGGCTTTATCATGCTGGAAATTATAAAACACCAATGCCGGCTTGCCTTGCAGGCTCTCTATCAGCTCCATAAAGGCCTCTACTTTGCAGTTATGTACTTCGTGGGCTCCGTGATCGTCGTCGTACAATGCCCCGTTGGCAAGCTGTAAAAGCTTATTGCTTAGGGCCGCCGCACTGGTGACACTGATCTCTTCCTCCTCCGGCAACTCCAGAACCATCTTTCTTTCAAGCTCCCGATATGCCTTTTCTGCCTTGGCATCCAGCACAACGGGGATCTGGTGATACGTGACGTCCGGAAGCTGCAGATAATCTTCTGACTTCATGCTGATGCAGATATCTGAGATCTTCTCAAGAATGCTTTCTTCTGTTCCTGGCTTGGCTTCATAGCTGTATACCATTCCCGCTGGCCCTCGCTTATCTGGTTGAAAATACCGTTCCCGGAATTGTGTATACCGTTTTCCAAGGCGTTCACCGCCGTCCAGCAGGAAGACCTGGGACCATAAGTCGTTAAGTCCATTTGGTGATGGTGTGCCAGTCAGTTCCACCATACGGTCGATATGGCTGCTCATGCTGGATAAGGCTTTGAATCTTTTGGCTTTGTGGCTTTTGAAACTACTGGATTCATCCACCACGACCATGTCAAATGGCCACGTATTTTTGTAATAGTCCACCAGCCAGCAGACGTTTTCCCTGTTGATAATATAAAGGTCCGCCGGAGTATTTAACGCCCGGATCCGCTTCGCCTGGCTACCCAGTACCGGGGATACCCGTAGGATTTTTGTGTGGTCCCATTTATCTTTTTCTTTCGTCCAAGTACCCTCTGCCACTTTCTTTGGTGCGATGACCAGCACCTTCCGGACTGCGAACCGGTTATATTTCAATTCGCGGATGGCGGTGAGCGTTGTTACAGTTTTCCCAAGACCTTAACCCATATCCAGAAATAAGCCTAGTTTTCTTACTTCCAGGATTCTGTTAATACAATGTTCCTGATAGGCATGTGGTCTGAATATCATTTAGCATCACCTCCTTCGTGCTCTTTGTGCCATTTGGCGTGTTCTGCCTGGTTATTAAATACCATTAAATTTTTTGGAGCGTTGTTACGCTTATTTCTGTCAATATGGTGGACGACTTCTCCGGGCCTTAGTTTTCTTCCCAGCATCCTCTCAGCCACCATTCGATGTGCGTGCCTACCAAAAGATTTAACATATCCATTTCCTGCACCTCTGCCCTTTTTTGCCATGCTCAGTTTCGCTCTGGTCGAAAAATCCATTCGTGATGGATTTAATTCACGATTTAATGCGGACATATGTGCAGATATATTTTCGTAGTTTTTTAGCTCTTTATATCCATCCGGGTTTTTACTCTTGTTTGAAAATGCAGCCAAACATTCCCGGGAACAAAAATTTCGTGGCTTTAATTTACAAGAATAAATTTGGATTTCTTTTCCGCACCAAGCACATATTGTTTTAACCATGGATCTTTGCCTCCTCCCTATAGCTCATATCTACAGTCCAATGCTTTGCTGGTCTCTTCGTGTCCGATATCCTGAAAGAGCTGACTCAGCCCATCAAGACCTTTCACTACAAACACCTTTTGACGCAGGTCTTTCAGCCTGTCAATCTGTACTGCTTGCAAGGCACTCAGCTTTCCGCGGTCTGTTTTCAGTTCCACAAAATAGGGTCTCTCACCCGGCAGTATAATGATTCTGTCTGGCACGCCATCGTTGCCAGGACTTACCCACTTATACGCCCGGCCGCCCAGCTTCCTTACTTCGGCTACTAGGATTTTTTCAATGTCCTTTTCTCTCATAAACTTTCCAAAACTCCTCACTCTTTTGCTTATTCACTTCTCCTGGCTCCGTATCTTCTGGCCAGATCCACCACTGCTCACCTTCCACATTCTTCGAATCAACCCCAAGCCTTTTTCTTGCTTCTTTGATTTCGGCTTTATGAAATCCTGGTGTCTTGGCATACTGTATGACGTGACGTGCCTGAATCTTTTTTACCCCAGCTGTCTCGAAGCATCCACATACCATCAGTTCGGCGGCCCTAACTTCATCCTCATTCAAAATTCTACCCATGCGCTATCTCCTTCTCGGCTACTCCGCCTTATTATATATTAATGACATATCTCTATTAGGTAATTTAGGTAATACTAGGTATATATTTATTACCTATTTTTTATTTCTATAGAAATAAGGTAGTTAAAGTAGTTAAATCTCTGTAATCCTGATATTACCTACGTTTTTACTGGCTACTT
>OAVG01000323.1_pt1 | contig 30676 bp, 25 predicted proteins | sample 1495271 | NCBI WGS metagenome assembly OAVG01 (sample SAMEA2580077, study PRJEB22360) | human gut metagenome | biome: human gut; feature: human-associated habitat; material: faeces | place: Denmark | collected 2008/2010 | reverse complement strand
TGTGAAATGAACTTTTCATTTTGAAACGCGCGAACATTTCGATTTGCGGATTATACTTGCGATAATTGTTTTAGCAAGGAGAATAAAGCCTGTATTTTTAATGATGATTTCAATGAACTGGCATCTTTGATGGCAGAAAGTGATGTCATCATATTCTGTACCCCTCTTTATTGGTACTCGTTTCCTACCCAGATAAAAGCTGCCATAGACAAGTTTTATTCTTTCATCATAGGTAAAAAAGATGTGCCTATTAAGGAATGTATGCTTCTTTCGTGTGGAGAGTTGGAAGACCCACATGTATTTGACGGTATAGTGCGTTCCTTTGAACTCATTGCGCAAGATAGGGGATGGAAAAACAGAGGCCATTATCTTGTAAATAGTGTCAATGAGAAGGGGGCTATTTCAAATACCGAACATCTACAAAAGATATATGATATCGGAAAGAAATTTTGAATTGTCTATTGAGGATGTTCTATAATCCAATTTGATATAGCATCTTTATTAGACTGAGCTTCAAAGACCATACAGCCCGTAAGCCTATAAAGACCTACGGGCTGTATTATCAATAATCAATGGCAATAACGCATGAATCGACATAACGCTGAAACAAGACACTTCCGTATGCTGACTTCCATAGGCTATCTACTAATAGCTTTGCTGGTAGGCGGCATCATGTTCACATGGCTTGGCGAATGGCGAGACATGGAGGGACTGGAAGCCAAAAACCGAGAAATCGATGAATTTCGAAAAGAGGTAAACAATATTCATATTCATTTGATAGAGTTTTCTTTATTAGGTGAAACGATATTGGAATGGGATGATGAAGATTTAGGACTTTACCATGCTCGGCGTATGACAATGGACAGTATGCTTTGTCGGTTCAAAGCTATCTATCCGGTAGAACGCATAGACAGTGTACGCCATTTTCTCGAAGACAAGGAACGGCAGATGTGCCAAATCGTGCAGATACTTGAACAGCAACAAGCCATCAACGATAAGATAACCAGTCAAGTACCTGTAATCGTGCAGAAGAGTGTGCAGGAACAGCCCAAGAAATCCAAGCGCAAGGGTTTCTTAGGCATCTTTGGCAAAAAGGAAGAAGCGAAACCAACTGCGACTACTACGATACTGCGTTCCCTTAATCGGAATATGATAGCTGAACAACAGGCACAAAGCCGCCGTTTGTCGGAACACGCCGACAGACTTGCTGCACGAAATGCGGAACTCAACAGACAACTGCAAGGACTGGTAGTTCAAATGGACAAGAAGGTTCAAGCAGACTTACAGAAACGGGAAGCGGAAATAGCCGCCATGCGTGAAAGTTCTTTTATTCAGATAGGTGGCTTGACAGGATTCGTTGTGTTGTTATTGGTAATCTCTTACATAATCATCCACCGAAATATCACCCGTATCAAACGGTACAAACGAGAAACTGCGGATTTAATAGAACAGCAGATACAGTCTATCAAACAAAACGAGGCACTGATTGCCTCTCGTAAAAAAGCCGTTCATACCATCACCCATGAATTACGTTCTCCACTGACGGCAATAACGGGTTATGCCGGACTGATGCGGAAAGACTGCAATACGGATAAAACCGGGACGTATATCCGAAACATTCAGGAATCTTCTGACCGCATGCGTGAAATGCTGAACACCCTGCTGAATTTTTTCCGGCTGGACAACGGCAAGGAACAGCCTAATTTCTCCGCATGTAGGATTTCCGCAATTACACATACGCTCGAAACGGAGTTTATGCCAATCGCCATAAATAAAGGACTGACTCTGACAATACATTGCCACAAGGATGCCTTTGTATGTACAGATAAGGAACGCATCCTGCAAATCGGAAATAATCTATTGTCAAACGCCATCAAATTCACGGAGAATGGTAGCGTTTCTCTGACAATGGGATATGATAACGGTATGTTGAAACTTATCGTCAAAGATACGGGTACGGGCATGACCGAAGAGGAACAGCAACGTGTGTTCGGTGCGTTTGAACGTTTGTCCAACGCTGCCCCAAAGGACGGCTTCGGATTAGGTCTTTCCATTGTTCAGCGTATTGTGACAATGCTCGGCGGCATAATACGGCTGGAGAGCGATAAAGGCAAAGGTAGCCGTTTCACGGTGGAAATCCCCATGCAGACAGCCGAGGAACTGCCGGAACAGATAAATAAAACACAAGTTCACCATAACAGAACATTCCATGAAGTAATTGCTATCGATAATGACGAAGTTTTGCTTCTGATGCTGAAAGAAATGTATGCACAGGAAGGGATACACTGCGACACTTGCAACGATGCGGCAGAACTTATGGAAATGGTAAGGAAAAAGGAATACAGTCTGTTGCTTACGGATCTGAACATGCCGGATATAAACGGCTTTGAGTTATTGGAATTGTTGCGTGCTTCCAACGTGGGAAATTCAAGGACCATTCTGGTGGTCGTGACAACCGCTTCGAGCAGTTGCAGCAAGGAGGAACTTATAGAACGTGGATTTGCCGGATGCCTGCTCAAACCGTTCTCCATATCGGAACTGATGGAGATTTCTGACAAGTGCGCCATAAAAGGCAAACAGAATGAAAAGCCGGATTTCACCTCTCTGCTGTCATACGGCAATGAAGCCGTCATGCTGGAGAAATTGATAACGGAAACCGAAAAGGAAATGCAGTCGCTCAGGTATGCGGAACAACGGAAAGACCTTCCGGAACTGGACGCCCTAACACACCACCTGCGCAGCTCTTGGGAGATACTCCGTGCCGACAGACCGTTGAGGGAACTTTATAAACTGACTCATCACAATGGCACACCTGACGACAAAGCAATAGGCAATGCCGTAAGAGCCGTGCTGGATAAGGGTTCGGAGATAATCCGGCTGGCAAAAGAAGAAAGGAAGAAATACAACAATGGATAAGACAAAAATCATCGTGGTGGAAGATAATATCGTGTATTGCGAGTTTGTCTGCAACCTGCTGGTACGTGAGGGATTCCGTACCGTGCAGGCTTTCCACCTCTCGACAGCAAGGAAACTTCTGCAACAAGCCGCTGACGGGGACATAGTGGTTTCCGACCTGCGCTTACCCGATGGTGACGGCATCGACCTGTTGCGTTGGATGCGCAAGGAGGGTATGACGCAGCCGTTCATCATCATGACCGACTATGCCGAAGTGCATACGGCAGTTGAAAGCATGAAACTCGGTTCGCTGGACTACATACCCAAACAACTCGTGGAGGACAAACTCGTGCCTCTGCTCCGTACCATACTGAAAGAACGGAATATCGGGCGAAGCCGTATGCCCGTGTTTGCCCGTGACGGTTTCGCCTTTCAGAAAATCATGCACCGGATAAGGCTGGTAGCCCCTACCGACATGAGCGTACTGATATTCGGAGAGAACGGCACGGGCAAGGAGCATATCGCCCACCATCTGCATGATAAAAGCAAACGTTCCGGCAAGCCATTCGTGGCTGTGGACTGCGGTTCACTCACCAAAGAGCTTGCGCCGTCGGCATTCTTCGGACACGTCAAAGGGGCGTTCACTGGTGCGGACAGTGCCAAGAAAGGTTATTTCCATGAGGCGGAAGGCGGTACGCTGTTTTTGGACGAAGTGGGTAATCTCGCACCGGAAACCCAACAGATGCTTCTGCGTGCCATACAAGAACGGCGATACCGCCCGATAGGAGACAGAGCGGATAAGAGTTTCAATATCCGTATCATTGCCGCTACCAACGAGAATCTGGAAAAGGCGGTCAATGAGAAGCGTTTTCGTCAGGACTTGCTGTACCGTCTGCATGATTTTGAGATAACCGTTCCGCCATTGCGTGACTGTCAGGAGGACATCATGCCGCTGGCGGAGTTTTTTTGTGAGATTGCGAACAATGAACTGGAATGTAATATTATCGGTTTTGACGGGGAAGCCCGGAAGACATTGCTGACCCATGCTTGGCCGGGAAATGTCCGTGAGCTTCGGCAGAAAATCATGGGTGCGGTGTTGCAGGCACAGACAGGACTTGTCACGAAAGAACATCTGGAACTTGCCGTAACAAAACCTAACTCACCTGTCAGCTTCGCCCTGCGCAATGACACAGAGGATAAGGAACGGATTTTACGTGCGTTAAAGCAGGCAAACGGGAACCGCAAGGTTGCCGCTGAACTGCTCGGAATAGGACGTACAACACTGTACAGCAAACTGGAAGAATATGGATTGAAATATAAATTTCAGCAACCATAGCCGGCAATTCACCGGATTTGTATGATTTTGATTATCAGAATTTGGTTAATTCTTAAAATAATATTATCTTCGCATTGAGCTATTTGAAATGATTGGGAATCATGCAAAATGATGAAGATAGGTGGTTTCTAAACCATTACCTATACCTTTATTATTGGTTTGCAATTTATTGATAATCAAGCATACATTAGTTAGTGCAACAAATGTAAAAATGCAAAAGACAAAAACGTCCCGTACCTGTTCTACTCGTTTAATTGTGAACTCTTTAGCGAGAATGATTTTAATCTCGTCCATCGTCAGAAATTCGGGATCAGTTTCTTCCAGTTTGAAGCGGTAGTAAGCGAATGGATCTTTCTTTATCCAATCGTTTTCCAAAGCAATGCGGATAATCTTCTTCAAGTTCTTTAGTCGGGTGATAGCAGAGTTCTGCGCACAACCTTTTTCAATCTTCAAGAAAGCATCGAACTTAGAAATAAAGTTAGCTTCCAAGTTATTCAGAGCAATATCCGATAGCTGATATTCTTTCTTGATGAGCTCTTCCAAATATCGGGTGGTGGTTTCATACCGTTGAACAGTTTTGCTTACGAAATCTTTGTCGATTAGCTTACGGCTTTGTTCGTTATGCTCCCTGAATACCTGCAAGAGTGTTTTGTTATCTTCATCCACACCATAAAACAACTTTCTCACAAGATCAACAGTGATCACCTTACCGGAAGTTTCCAATTCTCTATAAATTTGGTGTACGTGCGAGCGTGTGATTTCTAGGTAGTGGTTCAGTTCCACCGACATACGGTCTTTTCCTTTGGAGTTTTCTTTTGCCTGATTCCATAGGTTTACGGGACAGCTTCTTTTGATAGAAATATCTACCATACAGCCGTTTACAGTGATTCTCATGCACACAGGTGCTTCTCCGTTCTTTAATAACTTGGCTTTTTTGATAAAGAACAAAACAGAAAATGATTTTCGAGCCATTTTTACATCGTTTTTTAAGTTACAAAACTATGTATTCTCTTCCAAAGTAAGTCTATGCAAAAGACTATGAATCAGTGAGAAAGATGCAAATTCGTGGGACTTTTTAGAACTAAATTTTAGTCCCACGATTTATCCACCGATAATATGCTTGAAACGGCTATTTTCTGCTACCTGCCAGAAAAAAGAAATCCCTGATAATGTTTGATTATCAGGGATTTGCTTGATTTTTCTTTTGTTTTCAGTGATCCGCCTGGGATTTTCACTTTATGGCTGTATGTGTTTGAAACACAAATGCTTTCTAAACTACTAAAATCGTACCGTAACGATTTAGTAACGATTTCCAAAATGTTGATTTGTCTGCTTATGACACCGTTGTGTCTGCTTAACTTTCCGGGTTCAAAACTACAACTTTCCTTTTAATCTACCAAACTATTTGAGTATTAAATAGATAAAAATATTTTTCCGGTGCAAGGTGCGAGCCTATATATAAGTATAGGCTTGCACCTTGCACCAGACTATGAAAGCAGGGATCATTCATATAAATACTTCTCTCCTTGATATTCGATAAATATTTGCTTAGCAATAATATTTAGAACTCTTTTAATATCATAAAAAGTGGGTAGCAAATTCTCCAGAAGAGTTATCTCTAATTCTTCTTTAATCCATTGGATATAGGCAATTGCAGCATCAATAGGAATCATGACGAAGGGAATTATATATCTGTAATGGGATGAATTATAATCTTTATTTGCGCACATCACACCTTCTTCATCATTTGCTATTAAATGTAATTGACTAATTTCTCCCCAATCAGAATGTATCGGATCAGAAGCCATACCATAGACAGAGGAATATAGTTCTTCATTATCCAATTCTTGTTGTAACTGTTTAAATGATTTTCCGTCAAGTTTCCATTTCTTATTATTTTCCAAATCTTCGATGGTAAAGCCATCTGCCTTTAATAACTCTAAAAACTTTGTATTCCTAACGTGAAAGTATCCGTGATCTTCTATACAGGTTTCTGGGTATGTTTTGTAAAATTCATATCTGTTTTTATAGGATATTAAGCGGTATTGTCTTTGTACTGTTTTTCCATGTTTCATTAAATAGAGGAATTTAATGTATGCTTCATAGATGATTCTTTGATGTATGATACATATTTCAAATTTATTATTTTTATATGCGGTAAGACCATCTTGATAACATTTAAATATTTTTGTAAACAAACCTATAACGGTTGCTCTATCTCGATCAACACAGATATATTCGTTTTCATAAGGATCAATACATTTATCTATAAGTGTTGTAATTGAATCGCATATTGGTATTATAAGTTTATTGTTATCTTCTAATAACGGCATAATATCCTCTATTGTCTCTAAATCTTTGTAAGGCGTCCACATATTTTCTTTAATTAATTTATAGTCATACGGTAATTCCAAAATGCGAAGATATTGAAAAGATGGTTATTAGGTTAAATTTATTAGGTATTTCTTGAAAAGTTATGCCAAGTTGGTAACAAGTTGGCAAATGCTCCGGCACTATTGGATGAACTTTGCAGCAAATTAAAATGATAACTGTAATATGGAAGTAATAACAATGGATAGCAAGGTGTATAAAGACCTTGTCGGGAAAATTCAACGAATTGCCGACTTCGTGGCAAAGGCACAGGTTATGCCCAAAGAGGAAAATGAGGTGTGGCTGGATAGTAATCAGGTGGCGGATGCCCTTAATATAAGTACACGCACATTACAACGATTGAGAAACGAAAACCTGATAAGTTACTCTATGCTAAGAGGACGGTGCCTTTATAAACTTTCGGAAATAGAACGGGGACTGAATGAACGCATCATCAAATGCAAACCACAGGATAGGGAGAATTTTCGGAGGAATTATTTCTTGAATGATAACGAGAATGAATAAAGAGGATATTCTTCTGCTAACGGATAAGGGGTTGGCGGTTTTCAAGTATTATATCCCTTTCTCTTTTAAACTCGGACGTAATTTCTTAAATCCGCTGTACAAAGATAGCAAGGCTTCGTGTAATGTGTATTTTGACCGGAGAAACGGAATGTACAAAATGAAGGATTTCGGAAATGATGATTATTCGGGGGACTGTTTTGCGTTGGTCGGCAAGCTAAACGGACTGAATTGTAAAGAACCTAAAGACTTTGTGCAAATACTGGCTATCATTGATCGGGATATGCACTTGGGCTTATCTGACAAGTCCGAAATGAGAATTTCCTCTACTACATCTGTTCCGGTGATTGCGGAAGTTACACATGTACCGAAAAGGAAGAAAGCAAGACCTTATACGTTGGCGCAAAAGAGCTTTACGGCTGCGGAACTTGCCTTTTGGGGAGAAAGTGGTATCACGCAAGAGGTGCTGAAATTGTTCCGGGTGGTTTCGTTGAAGAAGTTCAGCAGCGAGAATAACGATGGGAAACCGTTTTGCATTGCGGCGACGGATAAAGAACCGGTATTCGGTTATACGGCGAAACAGTATGTGAAGGTGTACCGTCCGCACTCGGAGATGCGCTTTTTATATGCCGGGGATTTTGGGGAGAATTACTGCTTCGGGCTGGAGCAGTTGCCTGCTAAGGGGGATTTGCTCTTTATTACGGGTGGTGAGAAGGACGTGATGAGCCTGACGGTTCACGGGTTCCATGCTATCTGCTTCAATTCGGAAACGGTGACTATTCCTGTGGGGATTATTCATAGGCTCTCTTTCCGGTTCAAACATATTGTCCTGCTCTATGATGTGGATAAAGCGGGGCTGGACAGTTCGGCAAAACAAGAACTGGCGTTGAAGAATTACGGGGTGAAACGATTGTTGCTGCCACTGGCGGGAACGAAGGTGGAAAAGGATATTTCGGACTTTTTCCGTTTGGGAAATAGCCGGGAGAATTTGATTAAACTATTTCTGGATTATCTGGATACAATATACAGCGAAACTATGTCTGCTCTGAAATCTTGTGAGGTGGATTTTAATAATCCGCCGCCCGTGGCACAAATGGTTGTGTCGGTGAATGATGTGCCGTTGGGCACGCAAGGGAATATCCTCTGTATTACCGGTGGTGAGGGAACCGGAAAAAGTAATTATGTGACGGCATTGATAGCCGGTGCCATCGGACAATCCGACAAGAACAAGGATAAGGTGATGGATACGTTGGGGGTGTCGGTCTGTGAAAACAGCAAGCGGAAGGCGATTCTGTTTTATGATACGGAACAGTCGGAGGTGCAGACGTACAAGAACATTACAAACCTTTTAAGGCGTTGCGGACGGGAAACGATGCCGGAATACCTGAAAGCGTATTGCCTGACGGGGATGAGCCGGAAAGAGCGTTTGCAGGCGATTATCCAAAGCATGGATAAGTTTCATTATCAGTTCCGGGGGATTCACATGGTGGTGATTGACGGGATTGCGGACTTGATAAAGGGGGCGAATGATGAAACGGAAAGTATTGCCGTGGTGGAGGAATTGTACCGGCTGGCGGGGATTTACAATACTTGTATCGTTACTATCCTGCATTTTATTCCTTCGGGGTTGAAGTTGCGCGGGCATTTGGGCAGTGAGTTGCAACGAAAGGCGGCGGCAATTCTTTCTATCGAGAAAGATACTGATCCATCGGTGTCGGTGGTGAAGGCACTGAAAGTGCGTGACGGTAGCCCGCTGGATGTGCCTATCATGCAGTTTGCATGGGATAAGGATGCCGGGATGCACGTGTATCTGGGGGAAAAGCCGAAAGAGGAAAAGGAGAAGCGGAAAGAGGATGAACTCGTGGCGGTGGCACGGGATATTTTCGGACGGCAGGACTTTATTACTTATGTGGATTTAGCGGAACAGATTCAAGCGATACTGGACGTGAAGGAACGCACGGCGAAAAGTTATATCAAGTTCATGCGGGAGAAGGAAATCATACGGAAAGACCCGTCGAACCAGAGTTATTATATCATCGGAAATTTAAAACAGGCAGGCTTATGATACCATTGGATAAAGAAACATTCGAAGCGTATATGGAACGGTTGCTCGAACAAGTGGAAAAGGTCGTAGGCGCATTGGACAAGAAGAACAAGAAGCCGCAAAATTACCTGAACGGGGAACGGTTGTACGACAACCAGGACGTTTGCCTGTTGCTGAACATCAGCAAACGGACGTTGCAACGGTATAGGGATAATGGGTTGAAGTATCACACGATTCTGCATAAGACGTATTATAGGGAAAAGGACTTGCACGAGTTTATACGGCGGTATTTCGATGGGGAGAATGTAGGGAAAGGCAAAGCGGAGGAATGTAAGGAAGATGAACGTACAGAGGATGGGATGTTGTCCGATGGTGAGAACGAACTTACGGAAGATGTTTAAGTTGTTATAATTTCCATTTAAGCAGATTTAGCTGATAACCTGACGTTGTGTGTATATCCCGTACTGTCGTGATGATAGGACGGGATATTTTTTCAAAGTATTGGTAGTAACAGGTAAATACTGCCGAAAATTTGAAAATGAAAGTAGGAATACATGTTATTAGGCATAAAATAATATAATTCATCTGACAGGTGTCCTTTTCTGAAAAAATAAAAGCTATATTTGTGATAAAATCTCGAATAAAGCAATTAAAATATGATTATTCAATTTACAATAGGAAACTTTCTATCTTTTAAAGAACAATCTACATTGTCATTAGCGGCATCAGCTTTGAAAGAAGTACAGGTTCCGGCTGAAGATATAATTTTTAGTGTAGGGACTACCGGATTGTCATTAATGAAAAGTGCGGTGGTTTACGGTGCCAATGCATCCGGTAAATCCAATTTCATTAAGGCTTTTGAGTTCTTTAAATGGTATGTGATAAATTCATCAAAGGATATTCAGGCGGGGGAACGTGTCAATATAGAGAGTTTCCGGTTAAACTCGCTTACTGCGGGCGAACCCAGTTATTTTGAAGCCATATTCTGTGATGAAGAGAATCAATATCGTTATGGATTTGAAGCTGATAATTCTTTGGTACATTCGGAATGGCTCTATCAAAAAGCTAATAAAAAGAGGGCTAAGGAGGTGGAACTATTCTACCGGGAAAAAGATAGCTTCGATATTCATACCAAGTTTGTCGTTGGTAAAGAGCTTGCAGGTAAACGAATGGTGAGAGCAAATGCATTATTACTTTCTGTTGCGGCACAATTTAATGATCCGACAGCAGTGGAGATAATGAAATGGTTGAACGATACCACTATTATTTCTGGTTCTAATGATGAGAAGATATGGAATACCGCCACTATCCAACTGGATGACATCAGAATGAAACAGAGAATTGTAGAGTTTTCCCGCTATGCTGATTTAGGTATTGAGAATATTGAAAAAATTGATAATACTATTGTCAGTACGCATACGCAGTACGATGATGAAGGTAATGAAGTCAAAGCTGTTACTTTCCCATTCAGGAAAAATGAATCGGAAGGTACAATTAAGTATTTTTCTTTAGCGTACCCTATTATTGATGCTTTGGATAATGGAAAGCGTCTGATTATAGATGAATTTGATTCTAAGATGCATCCACTTCTTACGTGTAGAATTATTGCCTTGTTTAATTCAAAAGAAACAAATCCGAAAAATGCTCAATTGATTTTCACTACTCACGACACTAATTTGCTGAGTGCTAGTATATTCCGACGGGATCAGATTTGGTTCACACAAAAAGACCGTTATGGGGCAACCGAACTTTATTCATTAGCAGAGTATAAAGTTCGTAATGATGCTTCGTTTGAAAAAGATTACTTATCCGGAAAGTACGGAGCTATTCCAATTGTCGGAGATCTAACTCGTTTGTTTAATACGCAAGAAAAATAAACTATGGCGGCTACAAAAAGGAAAAATATAAATCCGCGTATCGAAAGAAAAATAACCCGTATCAGTGGGGTGCGTGAAGTGAAACAAACATTTCTAATTATTTGCGAAGGGGTTAATACTGAGCCGGACTATTTTAATGCTTTCCGCTTGACTTCTGCCAATGTAAAAGCTATCGGTCAAGGCATGGGTACATTAACATTAGTACAGAAAGCTATCAATATAAAAGAGCAGGAAAGGCAAAAAGGAAGGACATATAATCAGAATTGGGTGGTTTTTGACAAAGATGACTTTCCAGAAAATGACTTTAACTCTGCTATCCTATTAGCACGCCAAAATGGTTTTGAAGTGGCTTATAGCAATCAGGCTTTTGAATTTTGGTTCTTACTTCACTTTAATCTATATCAAGGAGCTTTACATCGTTCCAGATATGAAAAAATGTTGAGTACTTTGCTCGGATTTGCTTATACAAAAAAAACGGGTGTAAGTTCTAAAATGTTTAATGCTTTATTCCCTAAACAAGAACAAGCTATTAATCATGCTAAAACTATCATGAAACAATTCGATGGGAATAACCCGGCACAACAAGAGTCTTCTACTACTGTTTATTTGTTAGTGGAAGAATTGAATAAATTTCTATAATATAAAACTTTTAATTTACAGCATATGGAATACACATTTAATCAAGGTTCTATTTGGAGAAGATGGGATCTTCATGTTCACACAAAGGGAACCAATAAAAATGATCAATATAAATCAAGAACATTTGATGATTTTTGTGAATTACTTTTTAAAAGAGCATTAGAATTCAAAATTGCAGCAATAGGAATTACTGATTACTTCAGTGTTGAAAATTACATAAACGCCAAAAAATATCAAGATAATATACAACAACGGTCTCAATTTTCTTTAGAAGAACAAAGAAGAATTAAATCCATATTATTGATACCAAATGTTGAGCTAAGAATGACACCAGTGACTAAACCTGGTAAATTAATAAATATACATTGTTTGTTCAATCCTTCATATCTCTCTTTTTTAGATAATGATTTTTTTAATGCCTTGGATTTTTCCATCGGTGGCTTTAAATATAAAATGAATCGCCAAGGATTTATAGATTTAGGAAAAAGAGAGAACAGTCAATATGATGAAGACAAAGCCTACAAGTTTGGCGTTAATAATTTTATTGTATCACAGGAACAGCTACAAAGTATATTAAGCGGAAATCAACGGTTTAGAGATAATGTAATAATTGTTGTTAGTAATTCTAATAGCGATGGAGCTTCTGGTTTGCAAGAACATTACAAGCTATTTGAGAATGAACAAGACAGTTCCTTAGATGCTTTAAGACAAGCAATATATTGTTTGTCTGATTGTGTTTTTTCAAGTAATAAAAATGATAGAGATTTCTTTTTAGGTTTAAGAACTTCTCAAAACGATGTTATAAAAAGATGTGGCTCCCTAAAACCGTGTATACATGGATGCGATGCACATACTGAAGACAAATTATTTGTTCCTGATAATAATCGTTTTTGTTGGATTAAGTCTGATGTTAGTTTTGAGGGTCTAAAACAAATTATTTATGAACCACAAGAAAGAGTTGTTATTGACGAGCATTGTCCAGATGAAAAGATTAAATATAACATTATTGAAAAGATTAAATTAACAGATAATAACAACAAGTATTTTCAAAATATAGAAATTGGACTCAATCCGAATTTGAACGTCATTATTGGAGGGAAATCTTCTGGAAAGTCACTATTATTACATATGATAGCACATCAAGCGGGCAATCCTAATGCGGAAATGAAAAATTACAGCGAATTAATGAATAATGTAAAATTAGATTTGTTTTATGCAGATTCCCCAGATGAAGCAAGAAAAATTACTGACGGAAGAATAATCGAATTTTTACCACAACTATATATTGAGAAAATTATAAGAGATAAGCAAAATGGTGTAAACAACGGAGTTAATTACTTCAATAAATTTATAGAGAATTTAATCAAACAAGAGGATTATATTAAGGAGATTTTTGATAAATATGAAGATTATATCAAAAATATAGAATCTGATATTAGTGACAAAATTACTTTGTGGATAAAATTAGATACTGAATTAACTAAAGCAAGAGAGGAGTTAAATACATATGGTGATGAGAATGCAATAACCAAAGCTGTAAAAGAAAAAGTTGAACAAAAAGATTCTTTAAATAAAAGCATTGGTTTTTCGGAAGAAGAAAAGGAGTATTCATTTTTAACCCAAAAGAAAACTGATATAGAGAAAAATATCAAGCAAGTAGATGAAATTATTAACGAATTAGAGATGTTGCGGAAATGGTTAGTGTCTGATTCGACTAAAAAAGATATTATAGAAGCATTTTCTGTAAATATAAAAAATGATGAAGTATTAAGGCTGTTCAAATATTTCAAAGATAAATTATCGGATACAATTAAAAGTTATATATCTATATTTTCGATTAGTATTGATATAGAGAAAAAACAACGTAGTTCATGTATAGAAAAACTAAAGGGGCAATTATTAGATTGTAATAGCAAATTGGCTCCTTTTGAGCTTAAAAATAAGAATAAAATTCAAATAGATAAATTGGATAATGAAATTCGAATTGAACAGGAAAAGATAAAAAGAATCAATGATAAAAAGACTGAAATTAGGCGCATATCATCTGAAAGGAATAATATTAATTTTATTGATTTATATTCCCAGTTTTTACTTAAGAACAAAGATGTTGTAAACAAAATAAATAGCTTTTTAGATTCAAAGTGGGATAACAGTGTTGTCGATTTAAAATTAAGTTCAAAGCAAATTTTTAATGTAGAAATGTTTGATGAAATTGTGACAAGTATTATAAATATAAAAAGTTATCTTGAAAATCAATTTGAAAATTGTGGATTTAAAGCATCAAACTATTCTTATGATGAAAATACACACCTTGCTAATATTGATAGAATTTTAACAAAATGTATTAATGACAATAATCGTTTTTCAAATTTTAAAACAGGGCATAATTTGGAGGAACTATTAAGGGCAATCTTAAAAAATTGCTATCGCATCGATTATGATATAGTTAAAGGAAATGATTCTCTTTTTAATATGTCTGAAGGTAAAAAGGGAATTGTTATACTACAATTATATCTTAGTTTAAGTAAATCAGATTATCCGATATTGATAGACCAACCTGAAGATAATTTGGATAATAGAACTGTATATAAGGAACTAAATGATTATGTTAGAGATTGCAAGAAAAGAAGACAGATTATAATGGTAACACATAATGCAAATCTAGCAGTGAACACTGATGCTGAAAATATTATAGTCGCGAATCAAGCAGGAGAAGATAATAAAGAAAATAAAGAATACAAATTCGAATACGTAAATGGCTCTCTAGAGTGTACTTCGCCATATGATTCTGAAGAACAGGGAATATTATATCAACAAGGAATAAGAGAACATGTTTGTGAGATTTTGGAAGGTGGAACAATTGCCTTTAAAAATAGAGAACGTAAATATCATATAAAATAGTAATATTATTAATGTTAAAATATGGATTGTCAGTTAAAATTGCATATTTTGTTTCCGGTACAATTTATTTAAGGTACCATATAGATTATTGTTTTTTTGCAATTTAGAAATTAAAATCATCATATTAAATCCATTTTCCTTTTTACATCCATTTGTTTTTCAATGATACTTTTTATCTAAATTGGTGACAGCTCGAAAATGGTTTTATGCAGATGTTAAATATTAAAGATGATATAAGCCGCCATAACCTCGTATATGAAGTATGGCGGCTTTCTTAGTTAAAGTTTAAAGCCTTTGGGCTTGTTGGTATGGGCGGTGTCCGGGTCGTCCTTGTTGCCGGGCTTGGGGATGCCGCCGATGACGAGTTTGCTGCCTAACGAGTTCATAGCATCTTTGATGCTGAAACTGACGGGGGGCTGGTTCAGGTGCGGGGGCTTCTTTTCCGGAGGGGCGGAAAGGAAGTCGGGCGGTTGGTGGATGTAGGGCTTGCCGTCGGATGCGGGGGACGTTGTCGAAGGTGCTCCCGGTGACGGGGTGATGCCGTGACCTTTGTTCTCGGTTTGGCTCTCGTCCTTGCTGTTGCTGTCTTCATTCTGTTTGACGGGCTTGAGGGAGAGCTGGATCTTGCGGTCGAGGGCAGCAAGGTCGGATTTGAGCTGTTTGAGCTGGTCTTCCTTTTTCCACGTTTCTTTGACTACTTCCTGAAGGATGGGGATGTCCTTGGAAATCTGTTCCACTTCTTTCTGGTATTTCTCCAGAAGAGGGGGAACGGTTTCGAAGGTGCGGAGGAACATCTGGGCAGCAATGTTGGGGTCTTTTGCCAGTCTGCCGCCGTTGAAGTTGTACAGGATATTACCTTCGCCACGGACGAAGAAGCGGTTTTCGATGAAGTCGAAGCCGTCTTTCATGCTGGCTTCGGTCTTTACTAAAAGGTCGAAGTCGTAGAGCTTGCCGATGGGCTGGGATGTGCCGTGGGTACGGGATTTGTCCTCTATCTCGGCGAGCTTTTGGCGATGAGTTTGGGGTCGTTACCTTTGACACCGTCCAGTTCGATAAGATTGAGGGGGTTGCCTTGGTTGTCACGCTGGACGCGCTGCTGGAAGTGGTTCAAGTCCGTTGTGATACGGGCGATCAGGTCACCGTTCTTGGTGACGGTCTGCATGATGTTTTCCAATTTGGCTTCGGCGGAGGATTTGCCACGGTGGAAGGATTTGCGCTCGCTTTCGAGGGAGGCTATTTGCTTCTCCAACTTGGCTTTGTCGAGCAGGTCGGTGTTGCCGGAGAGAATGGCGACGTACTCGGAGAAGTTCATGCCGCCCTGCTCGTCCATGCTGCCCTCGTCGATGGTACGGGCACCCATCGTACCTTTTTTGAGCTGGGTGATGAACAACTGCTTGTTGTGAAGCAGGTTGAATTTGTAGCTGTCGAGGGATTTCTCGACGGCGTAGTTGATTATATCGACTTTGTTGTCGGCAAAGAGTTTGGCTATCTCGTTGCCTTTTCTTACGCCACGGCCGTTGCGTTGCTCCAAATCTTTGGGCGTCCAGGGAATGTCGAGCTGATGGATGGCGATGCACCTGCGTTGGGCATTGACTCCGGTGCCGAGCATTTCGGTGGAACCGAAGAGGACGCGGATTTTGCCTTCGTTCATGGCTGCGATCATTGCTTTGCGGGACTTTTCGGTCTTGGCTTCCTGAATGAAGCGTACTTGGTCTGCCGGGATGCCATAGTCGTCCACCAATTTGCGCTTGATTTCGCTGTATGTGTTCCACTGACCGGGCTTGTAGGTGCCCAAGTCCGAAAAGACGAACTGGGTGCCTTTGTGCTCGTCATATTTCTGATAGTATTGGTTTATCAGGGTGGCACAATGGGTGGCTTTGTTATCTATGTGGTCGTCGTATTTGTCCTCGTCGATAAGGCGCATGTCGAGGGACATCTTGCGGGCATAGTTGGTGGCAATGAGCATCTTGGCTTTTTTTTCCCGGCGGCTTAACGGGGGACGTCCGAGGACGGTGGCGTTGCCGGACTTGGCAAATGCTACCAATCGCTGGATGAAGTCCTGCTGGTCGGGCGTGGGCGGGATATTATGCAATATCTCGTTTTTCTTGGGGCGGTCGATACCAATGTCTTCGGCGGTACGAAAATCGGTGATTTCGTTGTACATGGCGGCAAGTTCCGGGACTTTGATGAAGTAACGGAACCGCTCCTTCTGGATGATTTCGTTGGTGACGGAGAACTCGTAGTCGATGGACTGTAGCTAACACTTGAAAAGGGACCCGGGTAGCATTTGAAACGTGTACCACCCGATAGGTTTTGCAAAGTTAATTAAATTTGTTTATTTATCATATCTTGTGTTTCTTTCATTCTGTACGATTTTCCCGTCATGTTCAGTAGAATCGCCTTGTGCGTTAGCCTGTCTACCATTGCTGTAACTAGTACTTTGTCTGCAATAATCTCGTCCCATCTGTTGAATGCGAGATTTGTTGTAATGACGGTTGTTTTCTTGTCAGTTCTGAGTGACAGATGGTTGAACAACATCTCCGCTCCCGCCTTGTCACAAGAAACGTATCCGAACTCGTCGCAGATGACCATGTCGTATCGTTCGAACTTGTTCTCGAGTGCCCTTAGTGTCATTGCGTTCCGGCATTCCCTTATCTGCGTAAGCAGTCTGGGCACGGAAGTGAACAGTACGGAGTATCCCGCGTTACAGGCCGCAATCCCCAAGGCTGTAGCCAGATGGGTCTTTCCGGTACCGGGATTCCCGTATAGTATAAGGTTGCGCCCTTCCTTGATGAAATCAAGTGTCTCAAGGTTTGGCAAGGCCTTCCGCGCTTCTGGCGGAAGCGCGTCCGTGTCTATTTCGTTGAGGTATCGCAACTGTGGGAACGCGGCATTTTTGATGCGATGCCGACGCTGGCTCTCCGAGCGGTTTTCTTTTTCCTGACGCAGGAGTTCGGCCGTGAACATCCACAGGTTCCATCGTTCATCAAGTCCTTGCTGTATAAGCAGGTCGATGTCGCGTCGTACCAGAGGGAGTTTGAGGTCGAAGGCATACGCACGTATCCGTTCGCGTATGGAGTCTTGATTTTCGTTTTGTTCCATTGCTATGCAATTTTTATGTTGTTAGACGGTAACTTTGTTTACAGGTTGTTGTGTGGCGCCACATCCGATCATCGCCGAAAGTGTGTCCAATGTCTGTGAGGCCGATTCTTCAATGGCGGTCTGTTGTGGATCGGACGGGGTCAGGGTGGCCGCGTCTTGACGGACGTTTGCGGTTCCATTGCCGTCACTGGCCAGCATCTCGGCGCTCAATTGTTCGGAAGACAGGCGTTTGAGTCCCCGGGAGGACAGACGGTCTGCCGCAGCCAGTATGTCGGCATAAGTGCGCTGGTTGTCACGGGTAAACACGAGCAGTTCGACAAACGATCTGGGAGAATCCGTAAAATGTTTGCGAAACAGTGCCGCCACGTCCGGGTGTACCTGTCGCATGGCCGTGGATCGTCCCAACGCCGCAGGCTTGCGAAGGAACGTGCCCAGATAGTGCATCAGGTCGATACACCAGTCACCGAGACGCCGGGAGCGTACATGCGTGGCTACCTTGTCGCGACCGTCAAGCACGACAATACGCTCGGAATACATCTTTATGGGTACCTCCCGACCGACAAGCCGGTCAGGCACAGAGTAATGCACACCATCGACGGTAATGGTGGAATACTTCCCGACACGGGCATGCCGCTGCTCAAAGCAGCCCATGTCACCGTGGTCAAGCGGCCGCAAAGCCGCAATATCGGCCTGTACGCGCTCCTTCTTCTCTTGCGCAGACATGTTGGAAGCCTCCCCGTTGAGCCTGTCACAGACCTTGTCAAGATGACACTGCGCCTGCTCCAGCGAACCGAAACGGACATCATAGGCGAAAGCCCGCCGGCGGATATGTTCCACCGAACGCTCCACCTTACCTTTCTCCCATCCCGAACGCGGATTACAGAAATGAGGGGTGAAACAATAGTGGAGTTCCATGCGGCGCAGGGCATCGGTATGTTCGCGCTCCTGTCCAAGGAACTTCTTGACGGCCACCCGCATGTTATCGTAGGCCATTACTTGCGGCGTGCCCCCCAAAGCACGGAAGCAGTTGCGGTGTGCTTCCATCAGGGCCAACGTGTCCTCGCGGGAGAACAGGTATGCCCGCCGCAGGTTGCTATGGTTCATCGTGAACACGGCCATGTGCAGCTTCGTCTTGACACCGGCAATCCAAAGTGTCAGCACGCCCCAGTCAAACTCGCACCGGAACCCCGGTTCATACTCCTGGCGGATGAACGCCGCCGGGGACTTGGCTGGAGCGGACACCGCCACTTCCAATGCACGGACATACTGGCATACCGTCGAATAGGCAATCTCTATGCCTTGATCGCGCAACCGGCGCCACATGTCAATCTTGCGCATCTGCTGCTTGCGCAATCCGGCCGCGGCATTAGACCGGTTGCGGGCCATGAAGCCGTCTATCGCCTCCATCACCTGCTGGTTCATCACTCTGCGGACACGTTTGCTGCTGTCATAGCGCACCGGCTGCTGCAGGTACGTGTCCATTGCTTCCGCATCGGGGTTGTCACCGACCGCTTGTTCGAAAGCCCGGAGATACTTGCGTACAGTCTTGCGGCTCATGCCGTTACGACGGGCGATCTCACGGATGCTCAATCCGTCACGCCTATAGGCGAGAATTATGGAATCTCTTTCTTCCATGTGGTACATATTATGAACGCCATTGGTTTTTATGAATATACCAATTTTGTTCGGTTAAACATACCCATGGGTGGGGCACTTTTTAAATGTTGTTCCGGGTCCCTTTTCAAGTGTTAGCTACAAGCCGGGTGATTTTCTTCAAGTTTTTCAGGTACTTGACAGCCGCATTTTGGGCACAGTTCTTTTGCACTTTAACAAAGTGTTCAAAGTTCAGGACAAATTCATGGTTCAGTTCCTTCAACGGAATATCTTTCAGATTGTATTGGCTTTGAAGCATTTCTTCCAAATAGCGGACAGTCCTTTCATACCTTAAAACCGTGCCTTTCACATAATCACGGTCTATCAGTTCCCTATACTTCTTGTTATGTTCACGGAATACCTCCAAGAGCATCTTAGGAGATTCACCTTCACCATTGAACTTTTGTATAATGGTGAAGGCCGTGATAGGTTTGCCGTCTTGCAGCAGTTCACGGTGTATCTGATAAATCTTTGTTCTGACATATTCTAGATACTGGTTCAGTTCCAAGGCTTTCCGGTCTTTTCCTGTCACATATCCTTTGGATGCGTTCCAACGCTCTTCGGCAACGCTGCGCTTGATTTGCATTTCGGCACGTTGTCCGTTTACGGTGATTCGTAGCCCGATAGGTGCTTCACCGTTCTTCAACAGTCTTGTTCTTCTGATAAAGAAGAGAATCGAAAAATAGTTTCTTTGCATGGCTTGATACTTTTTGTTTGCAAAATTAAGTTTCAAAGCCAGAAATGCGACTATGCAAAATGCTGTGTATCAACGCAAAAAATCTTATTCGGTGGACTTTTTCGGCTGGAATCTTACTCCACCGAATTGGCCTGTGAAAGTTGCTGTATTCTGCGTAAAAAGGGGAGGTGGAAAGAAACTAAAAATCCCCGATAACTGTTTATTATCAGGGATTTTCTTCGATTTTCATCTTTCTTTGGTGATCCGCTTGGGGCTCGAACCCAAGACCCCAACATTAAAAGTGTTGTGCTCTACCTGCTGAGCTAGCGAATCAGACCTTATTGCTGTTAAGCGGGTGCAAAGATAGCTACTTTTGTTTAAAAAACAAATGGATTAAGGGAAAAAGTTTTGATAACGACTTCTGTTTTTACTCTTCTTGTTGATTATCAGTCTGTTCAAACTTATGAATTTTTTCTCTGTTTATGATGAAACGTTGATAGTAGGAGAGCATAAGGGTGGTAAGCGGAAGTGCTATAATCATACCCAGCATACCCATCAATGAGCCCCAAATTGATAAAGACAGTAGGATGATGGCAGGGTTCAGGCCCGTAATCTTCCCCATGACACGTGGTACGATGAATCCGTCTTGAATGACTTGTACTATTATGAATACAGCAAGGGCTGATGCAATGATAATCCAGAAGTTCCCTCCCGTATCCGCTGCTTTCAGTATGGCCAGCACGATGGTAGGTATAAAGCCGATAATCTGCAAATAAGGCACTAGGTTTAAAGCGCCGATGAACAAGCCGAGCCCAATGGCCAGTGGGAAATCAATAATCAGAAAACCTATACTGAACAGAATACCGATACACAATGCCACGAACGCTTGTCCGCGGAAGTATCTGTTCATGCCGTCTTTTACATCGTTCATCACACTGACTACGAAAGGCCGGTATTTTTGCGGTACCAGGTGGGTCCATCCTTCGGCAATGCTTTCGTAATCCAGCAATATGAAAACTATATAGAGAAGAATGAGGAAGAAAGTGAAAAAACTGAACAGCAGATTGACGGATTCTGACAACAAGGACCAGAGCCGGGGAACGGTTTCCTTGATGGCGTTCAGCATATTCTCTTCCTTGAACAATTGGGTGACGAACTGGGTGTCTATGTTCTCACGAAGGAATTCAGAGAGTGTTTTGGGTACATTGCCGTCGTGGGTTCCGTTGGAAAAGTAGTCTATTACCAAATCTTTTACCCTGACGAATTCGTCCATCATGGGAGGCACAAGCAGATAGAACGCGGCTCCTCCTGCAATCAGAATACTGAACAAGGCGCAGAAGATGGATATGACCCGGTTCTTGAGCCTTAATCTGTACTGGAAGAAGGTGACCAGGGGGTATATCAGATAGGCAATGAGCCATGCGATGAAGAATGGCAGCAATACGCCGCTCAGACGCTTGAAGAGCATAAGGATGCCGATAATGATGACACCGAGTATGACACCGCGGATAAAACTGTCGAATGTAATCTTTTTGCGTTCCATAATGCTCTGTTTTTTGTATTCTTTAATGACCGCTTTCCTTTTGGTCGGTTTGGATGGCTTGCTGATAGCACTCCCGGCATAGCGGTTCATACTCTTCGGTTTCTCCCAGCAGCACTTGCTTGTCGTTCTTGACGGTGCGGTGGGAGAAAGAGGCGAGTTGTCCGCATTTCACACAGATGGCATGTACTTTGGAAACTTCGTCTGCAATGGCACACAGTCCCGGCATAGGGCCGAATGGAATACCGCGGAAGTCCATATCCAGTCCGGCTACAATGACGCGTATACCATTGTTGGCAAGCAGGTTGCATACATCAATCAGGCCACTGTCAAAGAACTGGGCTTCGTCAATGCCCACTACATCTATTTCTGAAGTGAAGAGCAGAATGCTGGCAGACGAGTCGATGGGAGTGGAGGCTATGGAATGACTGTCATGCGATACGACATCGGCTTCGGAATAACGGGTGTCTATGGCAGGCTTGAATATCTCTACGCGTTGTTTGGCAAATTTTGCCCGTTTCAGTCTCCTTATCAGCTCTTCGGTTTTGCCGGAGAACATGGAACCGCAAATGACCTCAATTCTTCCCCTGCGTTTGGTTTCCTGTATATGATCTTCTGAAAATAATACCATGTTTTCGAGTGTTATATTTAAGCGCAAAAGTAACACTTTTGTTTGCTTTCCGATATTTTTTCATTATTTATTTCTACATTTGTAGCGTTAACACGGACTGTGTAAAGGATATGCAAACCCTATTAAACGACATAGAATTAGATATTCAGGAATTGAAATGTTTGATGCAGGCCATTTCAAGTGATGCCAATCCGACATTGAAGATTGTGGCAAAACGGAATATCCAGCAGATGAAGGCACGCTTGGAGGCGTTGCAAGAACTGCTTGAGGAGGCGCCAACGGCTGTTGTGCCGCCCCTGGAGGAACTCCCTGCTGTTACTACTCCTTTGACCGAACCGGTTTCTCCGGTCGAATCGGTTATTCCTGATACAGTGAAGATGGTATGTGAGGAACCGGAAACAGTTCCTATTTTGGCTGAACGCATCAAGCCTGCCAAGGATTTGAAACATGCCATCAGTCTGAACGATTCATTCCGTTTTGTCCGCGAACTGTTCGCAGGCGATGCTGCACGGATGAATGAAGTGGTACGACGTTTGGGTGAGGCTCCTTCTTTGGACAAGGCTATGGATATTTTTGCTTCGGAAGTACACCCGGATGAAGAAAATGAAGCCGCCGTCGATTTTATGGAACTCCTCAAAAAATATTTCAGCTAAACAACCGATAAGTATGGGAAAACTTTATGTAGTGCCTACCCCGGTAGGAAATTTGGAAGATATGACATTCCGTGCTATCCGGATTCTGAAAGAAGTGGATTTGATACTTGCTGAGGATACACGTACCTCCGGCATATTGCTGAAACACTTCGAAATAAAGAATGCGATGCAATCTCACCATAAATTTAATGAACATAAAACGGTTGAAAGTGTTGTTAATAGAATAAAGGGGGGAGAAACTGTAGCTTTGATTTCGGATGCAGGTACACCGGGTATATCCGACCCGGGCTTTCTGGTGGTCAGAGAGTGTGTGCGCAACGGCATCGAAGTGCAATGCCTGCCGGGAGCGACAGCTTTTGTGCCGGCATTAGTGGCTTCCGGATTGCCGAATGAGAAGTTCTGTTTTGAAGGTTTTCTTCCACAGAAGAAAGGAAGGATGACTCGCCTGAAGGCATTGGCCGGGGAGCGTCGTACCATGGTGTTCTATGAGTCTCCCCACAGATTGGTAAAAGCTTTGACGCAGTTTACCGAACATTTCGGTGCCGAACGTCAGGCTTCTGTTTCGCGGGAAATCTCAAAGATGCACGAAGAAACGGTGCGTGGAACGCTTACAGAATTGATTGAACATTTCACGGCGAACGAACCGCGCGGTGAAATTGTGATTGTAGTAGCAGGAATAGACGATTAAATAACTTCATTAACCAAACGTAAAACGAAAGCGTATGAAAAAGTTAGCAGTTTTAATTGTATGCGCGGCTGTAATGGCTTCGTGTGACAGCTTTTCTGGTGGCAGTAAGAACCAGCTGAAAGCTGAAAATGATTCTTTATTGATGGAACTGACTCAGCGTAATGCTGAATTGGACGAGATGATGGGCACTTTCAATGATATTTCAGAAGGATTCCGCCAGATTAATGCAGCGGAGAGCCGTGTGGATTTGCAACGTGGCGCTGTGGCAGAAGGCTCTTTGAATGCCAAGCAGCAGATTGCGTCGGACATTGAATTTATCCGTAAACAGATGGAAGAGAACAAGGAGCAGATTGCCAAACTGCAATCTATGTTGAAGAACAGTAAAAACAACTCTGTCCAGTTGAAGAGAGCTGTAGAATCTTTGACTCAGGAGTTGGTGGCAAAGACCCAACGTATTGAAGAATTGCAGGCTGAGCTGGCTTCCAAGAATATCCGTATCCAGGAACTGGATGCTGCCGTGACCGGCTTGTCTAGTGAGAAGGAGGAATTGACTGCCGAAAATGAGGCGAAGGCCAAAACCGTTGCCGAGCAAGATAAGGCACTTAACACAGCTTGGTTTGTGTTTGGCACAAAGAAGGAGCTGAAAGACCAGAAGATATTGACAAATACCGGGCTTTTCAAAAAAGGCCAGGTGCTGAAAGATTCTGATATCAACAAGGACTACTTTACACAAGTGGATATCCGTACGACAAAAGAGATTAAACTATACTCTAAAGATGCTGATATCTTGACTACTCATCCTGCTGGCTCTTATGCGTTGGAGAAGGATGATAAAGGACAGTTGACTTTGAAGATTACAAATCCGAAAGACTTCTGGAGTGTGTCCAAGTATTTGGTAATCCAGGTAAAATAACACTGTTATAGATTGATACAGAACGGACGCAGGTTATTGGAATTGATAATCTGCGTCTATTTTTATATATCCCTTTTCTTTAAATTATGGCATCCCAATATAAGAACCTGTTTTTTGACCTGGACGATACGCTTTGGGCATTTTCCCTTAATGCACGTGATACATTCGAAGAAATGTATCACAAGTATGACTATGACCGTTTCTTCCGGTCTTTCCAGCATTTCTATACGCTTTATCAGCATCGTAATGTAGAGCTATGGGAAAAATACGGTAGGGGGCAGGTCAGTAAGGAAGAGTTGAACCGCCAGCGTTTCCTATATCCTCTGGAGGCAGTAGGGGCGAGGGATGCAGCTTTGGCTGAGGCTTTTTCTGATGATTTCTTCTCAGTCATTCCCACAAAAAGTCGGTTGATGCCGCATGCGTATGAGGTACTGGAATATTTGGCGGAGAAATACAACCTCTATATCCTTTCCAATGGTTTCCAAGAGCTGCAATGTCATAAGATGCGTTCGGCGGGTATCGACCGCTTTTTTAAGAAGATTGTTCTCTCTGATGACATCGGTATCTTGAAGCCTTGGCCTGAAATTTTTCATTTTGCCCTTTCTGCCACACAATCCGAGGTGCGTGATTCTTTGATGATAGGCGATAGTTGGGAGAATGATGTGGCAGGAGCCAAAGGAGTGGGCATGCACCAAGTGTTTTATAATGTAACAGGGAAGGAAGAACTGCCTTTCCAACCGACTTATCATATCAGTAATCTGAAAGAATTGATGCAGATTTTGTGACATTGAAATTTTTAGTTGTACTTTTGTCTGCAGAAACGTATATTATACAGCTATGGACACAATCTTACCTTTCGCTTTACTTTGTTTTACCTCCTTCTTTACGTTGACAAACCCTCTCGGCACCATGCCGGTGTTTTTGACCATGACGCATGGAATGACAGACCGTGAACGGCAGTCGGTAGTATCGCGCGCCACTTTGGTTGCCTTTATTACGATTATGGTTTTTACGTTTGCGGGACAGTTCCTCTTTAAGTTCTTCGGTATCTCTACCAATGGTTTCCGTATTGCCGGTGGAGTTATTATCTTTAAGATTGGCTTCGATATGCTGCAAGCCCGTTATACCCCAATGAAGCTGAAAGACGAGGAAATCAAGACTTATGCCGATGATATTTCCATTACTCCTCTTGGAATTCCGATGCTTTGTGGTCCTGGTGCCATAGCCAATGCCATTGTGCTGATGCAGGATGCCCATACCATTCAGATGAAAGGAGTTCTTATAGGAATGATTGCCTTTATTTATCTGATTACCTTTTTCATATTGCGTGCTTCCACGCGGTTGGTCAAAATCCTGGGTGAGACGGGAAACAATGTGATGATGCGCCTGATGGGACTTATCCTGATGGTTATTGCCGTTGAGTGTTTTGTCAGCGGAGTGAAACCGATATTGGTGGATATATTGAAAGAAGGAGGCATACCATCACTGGCACACCTCCTCTAAACACTTTATTTATAAAAACACATTGGGAGAATTCCCAAGTTTCTTTAGGCTACTATTGATTAATAGCCTGGATTTTGTTCTATGTTCGGATTGGCATTGATTTCACCGACGGGAATCAACGGGAGCGCTTTCTTGGAGTCGCGGTTGAATGTACGCGCTTCTTCGCTCAGTACGTCGTGCCATCCTCTGTCATTAACGTCCGTGTAGCGTGTAACGGTTTCACCTCGGCGCATAACATCGAAGTAGCGCTGTCCTTCACCTACAAGTTCCTTGCGGCGTTCGATGTAGATGCGGTCTAATGTGATGTTTCCGCTGGTTACTTGTTTGCTTTCATTCGTTGTGCGGTTGGAGATGATATCGTTCAGCAAGTTGGCAGCCTTGTTCTTGTCTCCGGCCTGGAAAGCTGCTTCTGCTGCTGACAAGTAAACTTCTGACAAGCGCAGCAATGGGACATTGGAGTAACGTACATCTCCGTTTACAGCAGGCATTTTGTTGATGTAAACTTTACGTTTGCCAAATCCTCCTGCTGCCGCTGCCAGTAATATGTCGTTACGGATGTCTGCCGGGTCGGATGTAAGCATGTCAGAGAAGTCTTTTGTGACAATTACATCTCCATATCCGGGAGAAGCGCCAGCCTTGTCGGCATATAAATAGGCAATACCTTCACGGTCTGTCCAGTCAGTATTGTTGTTGATGGAAATCTCGAACATGATTTCTTTTGAATGATTGGCATCACTTTTGCTCCATGCAGCAACATATTCTGACGGTTCCCAAAGTTTGTAAGACGAGTTTGATATGATGTCTTCAGCTACGGATAAAGCCTTGCTCCATTCGCCTTTTGTCATATATACACGTACCTGCAAGGCTTTGGCAGCCCAAAGGTTGACATAACCCACTTCATTAGTTTTGGGCAGTGCATTTGAGTTGATTGCATCTGTCAAATCCTTTTCAATAGCCTCATAACATTGGGCTACCGTGCTGCGGCTTGGCTTTTCTGTCGATTCCAGCGGGGAGGTAGCGATGGGCACACCGAGTGAGCTGCCTTGATCTACCGTATAAGGTTTACCGTAGATACGTGTAAGGTCAAACAGTGCCATGGCGCGCAGAACTTTTGCTTCTGCATCATATTGGTCAATAGTGGCTTTTGCCTCTGCCGCGTCGGTCAGGTTGCCACTTTCTGCTGCCTGAATCAGACGGTTGGCGCGTGCTATGACTACATAAGGCATCTGCCATACGGCTGTTGAGGTGGTGAAATTGTCGGCAGTTGTATATTCCATATAGTAGTAGAAGTTTGCTCTTCCACTTCCACCGTTATATTCATATTGGATATCTTCCCCTCTCATGTCACCGTATACGAACATGAGGCGTCCATAATAATTAATCAGGCTACTATTACCTTTAACGGCAGCATAAAGTCCCGTCCGCACATTGGCCAAATCATCGCTGTTCTTGATTGCGGTTTCAGCATCTATTCCGTCTGCGGGTGACTGATCCAGCCAACTGTTGAGGCATGATGAAGTGCTGACTGCCATAGCTGCGCAAAGCGTTGCTGTGTATAATGTCTTTAATATTTTCATTTTCGTATCTTTATTAGTTAGAAATTCAATTCTATTCCGAATGTATATGTTCTCAATGCCGGAGTCTCAAATGTGCATAGTCCGTCTACACGCATTTCCGGATCTACAAATAAGTCTTTAGACTTCCATGTAAGCAGGTTGGAACCAGAGAAGTAGATTCTGGCTTTGCTGAGCCCAAGCTTGCTGATATAGTTTTGCGGAATGCTTACACCTAATGTGAGGTTCTTCAGACGTAGATAATCAGTAGGCATCAGCCAGCGTGAAGACAGTGAAGCTGCGCTTCCATATTCAAATTTAGGCAATGTGGCATTCGTGTCGCCCGGGCCTGTCCACATCTTTGAGATGTCATAGTATGTCGGTACGGCACCACCGTATAGATATGAACCGCCATTGGAGTGCTGCCAAGTGGAGTAGTCAAAAGCATCACCACCCAATGAATAAGTGAAAGTGAAGCCCAAGTCGATAAACTTCCATTTGAGGTTGTTGGTAAGACCGCCTTCTATACTAGCCTGATGCTTGCCTACAATAGTTTTGTTGGCTTCAGAGATATTTGTAGTAGTCTTGCGGGCGTTCTCTGTTCCGTCATTCAGATAGAACATTTCTTTACCGGTCTCAGCGTCGACTCCGGCGTATTCATAAACATAGTATGAATAGTAAGGTTCGCCTACACGGTGAATCAGCGGTCCTGATACGATTTCATTCTGCTGGCCATCCAATTTAGTCAGTTTGTTGCTGTTGTGTGCCATGTTCAGAGAAGTGGTCCACGTGAAATCCTTGTTTCTGAAATTGGTTGATGTAATGGTCAACTCAAAACCGGAGTTCTTCAGTGAACCGATGTTTTGCGGGGTGGTATACCCATAATTGCCATCATAATATCCGCCGACTTGTGATACGGGGAGGTCATATATAAGGTCGCTGGTTTTACGCTGATAGTAGTCGAATGTTACAGAGATACGGTCGATGAATGAAAGGTCGAGACCGATATTCCATGTTTTGTTCTTTTCCCATTTCAGGTCCGGGTTTGCAATTCCGACGATTGACATTCCTGACTGTCCATTGTATATGATTCCGTATTTATAAAGATTCATATAAGCGTAATAGTCTGATGGTTGCGTTCCGTTTACACCGTATGACACACGGAGCTTTCCATCTGTCAATACACTCTTGACAGGATTCAGGAAACTTTCGTCTATGAATCTCCATGCTCCGGAAACCGACCAGAAACTTCCCCAACGGTTTTCTCTTGCCAGACGTGAACTTCCGTCGGTACGATAGCTGAGACCGAGATAATATCTGTCTGCGTAGTTATAATTGGCACGTCCGAGGAACGAAGTCATGCGATAGCTCTGTCTGTTGGTTTCGGCACTTGTTGAACCGGCATTTGTCAATTCGTACAAATCACCCGGATAGTCTTGGCCTGCCATGTAGTTGAAAGCATATTCCGTATCTTGTGTTTCAAAACCAAGCAGGGCGTCAATATTGTGCAGACCGAAAGAGTTGATGTAAGAGAGCTGGGTTTGTGTATTCAGCTGGTCATTACGATTGACGATACGCTGCATGACACCACCGGGGGCACCATTGTTTGAGTGTCTGTCCCAAAGAACGTCATTGGTTCCTTGTGCGTAATCATAAGCAATCTTTTCACTTAAATTCAACTTGTCCCAAATATTATAGGTCAACTTGATTGTATTGAATGCCTTCATCAGGGTATAAACGTCAGAGCTGTGTTCTCTTTCATACAAAGGATTGACTCCAAATACGCCGCAACCATTGTTTAATGTGCCGTCTTCATTATAAGGGGTTGATGAGGGGCTTTGGAAGAATGCGTAATTGGCCACAGGTCCATCATAGGAGGTAGCTTCATTAGTTTTGTTTTGTCTTACTTTTGAGAATTGGCTTGTAACCTGAACTTCAAAGTCTCCAAACTTATGAGTGAGGTTTGCATTACCAGTGAAACGTTCCAGACCTTGTTTATAAATGATACCTTCCTGATTGGTATAAGCAGCTGAGGTGTAGAACTTGGTACGGTCGTTACCGCCAGATACGCTCAACTGGTAGTTCTGATGAGAACCGTTACGGAAAAGCAGGTCTTTCCAATCCGTCCATCCGGTTGAGGGTTTTGAAGCAAAGTCCTCGATGTTCTGGTCTGCAAAAGTTGCGGCATCTGCATCGGACATGTTTCCGGTGTATAACCCGTAATTCTTGAGACCGGTCCATAAGAGTTCGCGGCGCGAGTCACCGTCGAGCATAGGACGATAATCTATTGCCATGTTTGAGAAACCCCAGTCAGAGCGGAAACTTACATTTGTTTTGCCTTGTTTTCCGCTTTTCGTCGTAATGACCACAACACCGTTAGCAGCACGCGAGCCGTAAAGAGAGGCAGCAGCCGCATCTTTGATAACTGTGATAGACTCGATGTCATTGGTATTGAGTGAAGACAAAATATCAGTTCCTGCATCACTATAAGTGAACTCGGATAAGTCTCCACTTGTGACCGGTGTTCCGTCAATAACATAAAGCGGATTGTTTCCGGCATTGATGGAACCCATACCACGTACACGGATACTGCTTACAGAACCCGGATTACTTGAACTTGAGCCAAAAGTAACACCAGCGACATTACCAGAAAGTTTGTCGGCAACAGAAAGAACAGGTACATCTTCCAAGGTGGAAGTGTTTACAGTAGAAGCAGCTCCAGTAAATGATGCTTTTTTAAATGTACCGTAACCGGTAACCACAACCTCTTCAAGCAGCTCAGAATCGGATTTCAAAATTACCTTTACATGAGGTTTAATCGTTACTTCTTGGGTTTGCATACCAACAAACGAAATCACCAGAGTTTTCGCGGAACTACAACAAGTATATATTGTTGAAAAACAGCTGTTTATGTTTTCCGTAGAACAGAGTTTATTCTATTGTATATGATCTATAAAGGTATATGGCAAAGGGAGGTAAGTATCTCGAAGTACCCATTTCATACCGTTTTGAATAATTAAAAGCTGATAATAAGCACGTTATTATTAAATTTCATTCTACCCTTTTAATTTGTGATGTACTAATTAACCCAACAAATGTTTTTTATTCAAGAATAACGATAAATTACCCGTTGGCGGAATTAAAAAGATAATATATTGATGTTTAAAAAGTTGTGCATAT